>Ga0182016_10000049_pt1 | contig 127816 bp, 134 predicted proteins | sample 712S2MmetaG_FD_120491 | JGI IMG/M metagenome (GOLD analysis project Ga0182016, IMG submission 120491) | Permafrost microbial communities from Stordalen Mire, Sweden - 712S2M metaG | ecosystem: Environmental > Terrestrial > Soil > Wetlands > Permafrost | place: Sweden: Stordalen | collected... | reverse complement strand
GCCGCTCGAGCTCATTCTCGATACCGCTCGCGTGACGCTGCACCGCTACTACATCGACGACACGGACACGGCGCTTTCGGATGAGACGGTGCCCGCGTATGACGTCCTCTTCAATTCGATTGCCGAATCGGATCAGGCGGCGAACGCGCTGCGCCTCGCTCGCGTCTTCACGGATCGGGCCGGGCGCGAGCCAATCAACGCGCCGGAAGCCGTCGCGCGCATCGGCCGCACGGATGTCGCCGCGCTCTTCGCTGCATCGGCCTCGATCGTCGCGCCGCCGATCGAACGCGCAACTGCTGCCGCGCTGCTTTCGCGCGACGTCACCATACCGCTGATCGTCCGGCCCGTCGGTTCGCAAGCCGGCATCGGCCTCGCCCGAATCGATGATGCGGCTGCGCTACGCACCTACCTCGCTGATCGCGACGATCCCGAGTATTTCGTGATGCCGTTCGTCGACTACAGCAACGACGACGGCTTCTTCCGCAAATACCGCGTGATGTTCGTCGAAGGCAAACCGTACGCGTGTCACCTCGCGATCTCGCCGCGCTGGATGATCCACTACTACAACGCCGCGATGGCCGAGAACCAATGGATGCGCGACGAGGAAGCGCGCTTCGTCGCAAACCTCGACGCCGTCTTCACCGGCAAACTCGCCGGCGCGTTACGCGAGATTGCCGCCGCGATTCCGCTGGAGTACTTCGGCATCGACTGCGCGATCGCGCGCGACGGCCGCCTGCTGCTCTTCGAGGCGGATGCCGCAATGCTCGTGCACGGCACCGACCCCACCGATCTCTATCCCTACAAACGCGCGGGTTTCGAGCGCATCCAACGGGCGCTCAACGATCTTCTCGTCCGCCCCTGAGGGGCTACCCGTTGAGTTTGTTTTTCAGGTTTCCGGCGGCGCGGCCGAGCATACGGGCGGCGGTTTTGCCGGCGGTGCCGGCGGCCCGTTCGAGATCGGCCCGCTTTTCGGGATCGTTCAGGTGGTGGTGGACGGTCGCGATGCCCGCACCGAGTTTGGCTTGCGTTTCCGGCTTGCGCAACTCCGTCATTGCGGCGTTGAGCGCGACGGCGCCGACGCTGCGCACGGCAGCGACGACGGCTCGGCCTAGAAAGGAGCCCAGCACTTACGGCAGCGTCAGCGGACGGTACCGCAGGCGATGGGGACGGGCGGCTTCTTCGCCCAGGCGCTGCTTCTTGTTCTCTTCGTACTCATGGTAGTTGCCTTCGAAGAAATACACGCTGGAGTCGCCTTCGAACGCGATGATGTGCGTGGCGATGCGGTCGAGAAACCAGCGGTCGTGGCTGATCACCATGATCGTTCCAGCAAACTCATCCAACGCATCCTCGAGCGAGCGCAGCGTTTCCACGTCCAGATCGTTCGAGGGTTCGTCGAGCAGCAGCACGTTGGCTCCAACCAGCAGCGTCTTCGCCAGGTGGAGGCGGCCCCGTTCGCCGCCCGAGAGCGTGCCGACGAGCTTCTGCTGATCGGCGCCCTTGAAGTTGAAGCGGCCGAGATACGCCCGCGCAGGCATCTCGAACCGGCCGACCTTGAGGAGATCGAGCCCGCCGCTGATGTCGTCGAAGACCGTCTTGTCGTTGGCAAGCGTTTCGCGGGTTTGATCGACCACGGCCAGTTTGACCGTCGGGCCGATCTTGATCGTGCCGGCATCGGGCTGTTCGACGCCGGCGATCATGCGGAAGAGCGTCGACTTGCCGGCGCCGTTGGGGCCGATGATGCCGACGATCGCGCCGGCCGGAATGCGAAAATTGACATCGTCCATCAAGAGCCGGTCGCCGTATGCTTTGCGCACGCCGCTGAACTCGATCACCTGATCGCCGAGGCGCTCCGCGACGGGGATGAAGATCTCTTGCGTTTCGTTGCGGCGCTGATACTCGTAGCTCGAGAGCTCCTCGAAGCGCGCCATGCGGCTCTTACTCTTCGTCGTACGGCCCTTCGTGCCGGCGCGCACCCACTCGAGCTCTTTCTTGAGCGCTTTTTGGCGGGCGGTTTCGGTCGCGTCTTCTTGCGCGAGGCGTTCCTGTTTCTGATCGAGCCAGGAACTGTAGTTGCCTTTCCACGGAATCCCGCGGCCGCGGTCGAGTTCGAGGATCCACTCCGCCGCGTTATCGAGGAAGTAACGATCGTGGGTCACCGCAACGACGGTGCCCGGAAAACGTTGCAAGAACTGCTCGAGCCACTCCACGCTTTCGGCGTCGAGATGGTTCGTCGGTTCATCGAGCAGCAGCATGTCGGGTTTGGAGAGCAGCAAACGGCAGAGCGCGACGCGGCGCTTTTCACCGCCGGAGAGCGGGCCGATCTTTGCATCCCAGGGCGGTAACCGCAGCGCGTCGGCGGCAATCTCCAACTGCCGGTCGAGGTCTTCGCCGTCGGAGGCAAACACGATCGCTTCGAGCTTCGCCTGCTCGGCGGCGAGGGCGTCGAAGTCGGCATCGGCCTCGCCGTAAGCGGCATACACTTCGTCGAGCCGCTTGCGCACGCCGAGCAATTCGCTGTGCGCTTCCTCGACGACCTCACGGACCGTCTTTTCAGCATCCAGTTTCGGCTCTTGTTCGAGATAGCCGATGGTGAGGTTCGGCATCGGGATCGCGTCGCCGTCGATCTCGGTGTCGACCCCGGCCATGATGCGCAGGATGGTCGATTTGCCCGACCCGTTGAGCCCCAGGATGCCGATCTTCGCGCCGGGGAAAAAGCTCAAGGAAATATCTTTGAGAATCTGCCGCTTGGGCGGCACGATTTTGCCGACCCGGTGCATGGTATAGACGTATTGGGACACGTCTCAAGTCTATCGCGCCCCTGCGGGGACTTCCTCGCAGGGGGAGCGTGGGTCTGGGGTGCCAACGGAGGATCACATGAGCGAGCAACGGTTCGACCGCGCCGTCGATGACATCGGCAACCTCGTCGAGATCGGGCACGTGAACGTCAACATCCCCGATCAACTGGCGGCGACGGATTTCTACGTGACCGCGCTCGGCCTCACGCGCGATCCGTACTTGTTTACCGGCACCAACAACATGTGGACCAACATCGGCCGCCACCAGTTCCACTTGCCGACCGGCCCGCGCGGGCAGAAAATGCACGGCGTGGTGGGCTTGGTCGTGCCCGATCTCGCCGCGCTGCGTGCGCGCTTCGGCCGGGCGCGTCTACCCGTCACCGAGGTCGACGGCGCAGTCGAGGTCGTCTCGCCTTGGGGCAATCGCATTCGCGCGCACGCGCCCGACCCGCGCTTCGGCCCGATGACCCTCGCGCTCGCCTACGTCGAGCACGACGTGCCGCCCGGTGCGGCCGAACCGATCGCCGCGTTCTACCGCGAGATCGTCGGCGCGCCGGCGAGCGTCAAAGATCGCGCCGCGCACGTGCGGGCCGGCTGGCAAGAATTGATCTTCCGCGAAACCGACGCGCCGATTCCGCCGAACGAAGGCCACCACATCCAAGTGTACCTGGCCGACTTTTCCACGCCGCACCGCAAGCTGCTCGAACGCGGACTGATCACGGCTGAGAACAACGCGCACGAATATCGCTTCACCGAAATCATCGCGCTCGACGACGGCCGTTCGCGCTTCACGCTCGAACACGAAATGCGCAGCATGCGCCATCCGCTCTTCGGGCGCGAGCTGGTCAATCGCAACACCACGATCGATCCCCTGTCCTACGTCACCGGCCGCGAAGCGTACGCCTGGGCGGGCGGTTAGCCGCTGAACACGGCGGAATACGGCGACGGACTGCCGCTCGCACAGCGGCGGCTGGTCGTGTTCACCGTCGCGATCACGACGGTGCTCAGCGTGCTCGACGGCACGATCTCCAACGTCGCACTGCCCACGATCGCACAAGACCTGAGCGTCAGCTCGGCCGCGGTCGTATGGGTGGTCAACGCGTTTCAGCTGGCGACGACGATGTTCATCGTGCCGCTGACGAGTTACGGCGACATCATCGGCTTCGCGCGCATCTACCGCGTCGGCGTCGCCGTCTTCGTCATCGCATCGGTGTTCTGCGCGATGGCGCACGATTTACCGACGCTCATTGCGGCGCGTACCGTGCAGGGACTCGGCGCAGCGGCCATCGTCGCAACCTCGCAGCCGATCTCGCGCTTCGCGTATCCGGCCACGATGCTCGGCGTTTCGATCGGCATTCAAAGCCTGATCGTCTCGACGGCGAGTGCCGCCGGACCGTCGATCGGCGGCCTGATCTTGGGTATCGGTTCGTGGCCGTGGCTGTTCTGGATCAACGTGCCGCTCGGCTTGCTCGCACTCGCGATGAGCGGACTGCTCCCGCAGATGCCGCGCGCGGCGCACAAGTTCGACTGGCCGAGTGCGGTGCTCAGCGGCGCGACGCTCGCGCTGTTCATCACCGGACTCGATCAGTTGCGCGCGCCCGCCAATACGCTCTTCTTTGCGCTCGAGACCGCCGGGGCGCTGCTCCTCGGCTGGATCGTCGTGCGACGTCAGCGCGATCTGGAGACGCCGTTCATCGCCCTCGATCTGCTGCAGATCAAAGTGATCCGGCTTTCCTTGATGGCGTCGTTTGCGGGCTTCACCTCACAAAATGCCGCCTTGATCGCGCTGCCGTTCTATTTCCACGCACTCGGCTACGCCGCCGCCGAAACGGGTTTTCTGATGACGCCGTTTCCGGTCGGCTCCGCCCTGATCGCCATCGTTGCGGGACGGCTCTCAGATCGCTATCACGCGGGCATCCTCGGCGCGATCGGACTCGTCGTGTTCGCCGCCGCGATGGCGCTGCTCGCACTCTTGCCCGGCCACCCGGCGACCTGGGACGTCGTGTGGCGCACCGCGCTCGGCGGCGCCGGCTTCGGCCTGTTCGTCTCGCCGAATCTGCGCGCGATGGTCGGCGCGGCGCCGCGTCACCGCAGCGGCGCGATCACCGGGTTGACGACGACCTCGCGCATGACCGGTTCGACGACCGGCGTCGCACTCACGGCCCTGATCTTCAGCACCGGCAGCAACGTGGGCGGCGGCGAAGTGCGCGTGGTGCTATGGGTGTCGGTCGGGATCGCGCTTCTGGCGCTGGCCGTCAGTTCGCTGCGCATCGAGTCGGTTCGCGATCTGCGCCGCGTCGGCCGCGCGGGACCCTGGACCTGAGCCGCGTAACGTTGCCCGCGTGAGTGCTGCAACCGAAACGAAGACCCTCGAACTGAGCGCGGCGTTGATGCCGAACGAACGCACCGGGCCGATCCTCTCGGGCCGCGTGCAGCCCGAAGGCATCCGCCTGCTCGCGACACCGTGCCACGCCTCGGAAATGTTCTGGCGCCAGCTGAAGTTTTCCGAGTTCGACGTCTCCGAGATGTCGGTCTCATCGCTCGTCATCGCGACGTCGAACGGCCCCACCGAGTGGGTCGCGCTACCGGTGTTCTCGATGCGCCACTTCTTCCACACCTCGGTGCTCGTGCGCAAAGATGCCGGCATCGAGAAACCGAGCGATCTGCGCGGGAAGCGCATCGGCGTTCCCGAGTACCAGCAAACGTGGGCCGTCTGGAGCCGCGGCATTTTCGCCGACGAATTCGGCGTGCAGCCCAAGGACAACGTCTGGTACATGGAACGCTCGCCGGAAAAGAGCCACGGCGGTTCGACCGGCTTCGCGCCGCCGCCCGGCGTCGAACTGCACTACATTCCGCCCACGACGAATATGGGCGAGATGATGGTCAAGGGCGAACTCGACGCAACGCTGCTCTATCTCTCCGGCAGCAGCAACCTGATCGATCGCAGCAACATCAACCTCGAAGAACGCAGCGACATCCGCACGCTCTTCCCCGATCCGGTGGCCGAGGCGAAGCGCTATTATACCAAGACGGGCATGTTCCCGATCAACCACACCGTCGTCGTGCGCCGCTCGCTGCTCGAACGCGAACCCTGGGTCGCGCGCAGCATCTACGACGCGTTCGTGCGCGCAAAGGCCCTGACCAAAAAAGAGCGCGATGCAAACCTCGAACCGTTCGCCGCAACGGGACTGCTCGATCCGGCCGACCGCGCCGCGCTGGCAACCGATCCGATGCCGTACGGCGTCGTCGCAGCCCGCCGCGAACTCGAGACGATCGCGCGTTACGATTACGAACAGGGCCTAGCGAAACGGCTCGTCAGCCTCGACGAACTCTTCGCGCCGGAGGCGATGAACTTCTAGGATTTATCTTTGATGAACTGCGGGCCGGCGGGCTGAACGTCCTCGGCCCACGGGTCGATGCCGCGGTCATCGAAGCTCTTGTCGATTTGTGACGACCATTCTTGCGGCGGAATGTCGACCACGACGATGGAGCCCTTCGCAAGTTTTTCGAGCGCGCGCCAGATGTGACGCACGACGATCGCGCGCGTGAACTCGTTGAGGTGCATCCATGGATCGCCGGAAAACAGTTCCATGCGTGTCTCTTGATCGCGCTTCCAAATCATGTAGCTGGTGAAGATCTCACCATACTGCGAGTGCGGTTCGCCGAGCGCATCGCGCATGCGGTCTTCGAGCAGCGGCTGGCGGCGCGCGTGCCGGTGCGCGATCCGTTTCGCCGGGCGCTTGCGGGCCCGCAGGACCGCGATTTCTATGCCGATCATCAGCAGCAACGCGACGAGCGCGATGGCGGCGATGAAAACCGTCATTTTACGCTCTAGCCGGTACCGGGGGTTCGCCGATGGGAGATTCGACCATGAGCCGCAGCCCCTCGACGACTTCGGGATCGAACGTCGTGCCGGACTGCCGGTCGATATACGCCATAGCGGCGTGTTCCGTAAGCGGGGTTGCGCGACCCGCGCCGGGCGGTCCAACGGTCACCGCGTCGCTAAACGTTTCTGCAACGAGAACGAGCTGCGCGTAGATCGAGATGTTATGCCGATCGAGACCGTCGGGATAGCCGCGCCCGTCGAAGCGTTCGTGATGCTGGCGTGCGATGACGGCCGCCAGCTCGACGATACCGGTGCGCTCCTTGGGGAACACTTCACTCGAGCGTTCGGTATGCGGGCCGAGCAGGCGCGCCATGTCGGCCGGCACGATCTCCGCGCGGCGCTCGCGCACCGTGCCCGGCAGCGCCAGCATGCCGATATCGTAGACGCGCGCCGCGATGCCGAAGCGCCGGGCCTCGTCGTGGCCGATCGCGCTCGCGCGGTGCGCGATCTTTGCCGCGATGCCGGCAACCTTGACCATGCGCCGCGAGAGGTTCGGATCGACCAGGTTCGCCGTGTGCAGCAAACCGTAGATCAGCTGGATCTCGCGCTCTTCGAGCTGCGTCGCGAGCGTCTTCATCTGTTCGATGACTTGGGTCGTGTTGTTGGCATCGTTGCGCCGCATGACTTGCAGCGAGAGCGCGTTGCGGGCGATGCACAGGTAGGACGCCGGGTCGATCGGCTTCTCGATCACGTTGTAGACGCCGTACTCGTAGGCCGCGCGCCGGACGTCTTTGTCGCCGTTGGCGACGAGCAGAATCACGGGCACGTCGCGCCGGCCGGAGAGCAGATGAACCTGCTTGAGGAAGGCCATTCCGCCGTCGGGGATGCCGTCATCAACGACCAGCACGTCGATTTTCTGGTCGACGTAGACCTTTGATGCCGCTGCGGGGTCGCCGAAGAGGCCCAAGCGTACGCCCGGGATCGTCTCAAGGATCCGTTGATGATGTCCTAAATCCGCCTCGGTCTCTTCGAGAACGAGGATGGTCATCACGTCCATCGGGGCACCCGGTACACAACCATTAAAGCGGGCGCATTAGTCGCCTGGTAAGCTCCTCCTCCGGCGATGCGTAAGCAAGCGGCACGGAGGCCGTTAAGAGTTGGTGCCGCTACGTTACGGCAATGTAACGAATCGGATCGGGTCCGGCTTCGCGCCGCACGCGGCCGATCGCCTCCAGGTGGTGCAAGTGCGCAATCGTCTCCGCCACGGCAAACTGCTGGTGCCAGTCCCCGAGATCGGTGAACGAGCGATTCCGGCGCGTCCAGGGCAGCCGCATAGCGATCTCTCCGGCACTCGCGGCGCCGCCCTCGAGCGCTGCGAGCACTTGAGCATCGCGCTGCCCGGTGTGGGCAATCAGCTCGTCAACCCGCCGGTCGAAATCCGGAAACGGCTCGCCGTGCGCTGGGAGCGCTCCGGCCGGGCCGCGGCCGCGTACTTTCTCGAGCGATGCCAGGTAGTCGCCGAGCGGGTCGCCCTCGTGCCCGCGCCACATGCCGACGTGCGGGGTGATCGGATCGAGCACGTGGTCGCCGCTCAATATGCGCGAGCTGCGCGTGTCGACGAAGCACATGTGTCCGGGCGAATGGCCGGGCGTCCAAACCGCCTCTAGGCGTCCGATCCGGTCTCCGTCGGCAATCGTACGCGTCGGCTCCATCACTTCCCAGCGTCCGGCAAAGCCTTCGTCATCGATCTCGCGGGGCGCGAACCCGTTGCGCGCGAGCCAGGCATCGGCCGCGCGGTCGTTCGCGACGCGGCTCTGCGCGAAGCCCTCTGCGCGCTTCCAATCGCGCTCGCTCATCAGCAATTCGGGCACGCCGGCTCGCCGCAGCGTCGCGGCCAACCCATAGTGATCGAAGTGGTGATGGGTGATCACCACGCGCCGCACGTCGGAGAGCGCATGACCCAGCGCGTGCAAACCGGCGTGCATCGCGGCCAGAACGTCGTCGGCCTTCCAGCCGCAGTCGACGACCGTGAGGCCGCCGTCATCTTCGAGCACGTACCCGTTGATGTAGCGCAACGGATTCCCGGCCATCGGTAACCGAATCTGACCGATCCCCTCGCCGAGATTGCTCGCCGCCTGAATCGCTGCCTCGCTGCTGCTCACATCTCTGAGGTCCGCTGCCATGAGGCTTCGTACCTTTCGACGAGCGTGGCTGGGTCAGCGCATCCCCCGCGTTGAACAACGTCGTAATGGAAGCGTCGAAAGTCGCTCGGCCGCGTCACTTACGCGAAGCCCTCGGTCTTGCATTCGTGCACCGCGGCCGCATTCAATGGCGCGCCGGCCGCAGCGGATTTCTCGGCGTGGAATACGCCGGCGACGGCGACGGCATCATCGTCGATGTGGGCGACGTGCCGGATTTTCGTGAGATTCAAAGCGATCGGCACGGGCTGAAGATCGGCGCGTTCGCCGATATCGAAAACGTCGCGCGCGAACCGCTGATCCGCAGCGCGCTGGGCGACGCGCCGTTCGGTCCCGAAGCCGCGCGCTTCCGCCTCGCCGCGCTCGGCGCGCAGTTGATCGTCGCCGGAATGGGCTCGACGCGCACGACGCGACTCGACACGCTCGGTTCGCGCTCGTTGCCGGACAACGAAATTCCGCTCGCCGTTACGCTCAAGGCCGATCTTCCGAAAGTGGCGTTTGCCGACCGGCGCATCCGCCGCAAAGACGGCGTGGCCACGTTCGAACTGCGCATTTTTGTCGCGCTCGCGCTCTCGGGCATGCATCGCGTCGGGACGGCCACGATCGCCTACACGCTCGACGACGGTCCACCGGTCGCGCTCACCGAGGTAGCCGAAGCGCTCACCGGGGCGATGATCGCGAAGGGCACCTTTGCCGGGGCCGCGCGCCACGCGGCAGATGCGTTCCGCGGCGACGATGAGAAAACGAGCGTCGTGCGCCGCACGATCATTCCGCTCGTCCTCTCCGCGCTCAAAGAGGCCTACGATTCCTCGCGCGCGAGCGAGCCGCCGCCGAGGGCGAGACGCTAGGCGCTATACTCGGCGTGGATGCCCTTGCCGGCGGGCTGCAGCGCGCCCGGGGTGAGTGCACCCGATTCCAGCTGTCCGCGCAGGTTGGCGAGTACGGCCGCATCGGTTCCCGGCGTCGCGACGACCTTGGGCGTGTCTTGGCTCGCGCGCAGCTGGTCCGACGGCGCGCTGAAATTGTAATCCGAGTTGTTGAGGACCAGGTTCTGGACCATCGGCTAGCTGCTCGCGTCCAGCCCGATTCCGATGCCGAAGCCAACGCCCACGCCGCCCGGATTCCCGGCGACCAGCTGGCTCTTGACCTCATTCAATTGGTGCCCAATGCTCCCCGGCGGCGCCTTGGGGGCGGGCGTGTTCAGCTCGGAGACGGTCGAATCGCTGAAACTCGCCGTGGCGTATCCGCCGGCGGGCGCGTTGTTGTTCACGGCATTGAGCGGCATGGGGGAGTGTTCGACCCGCCACGCAGGGTTCCGTTTTTGACCCACCGCAACGGTCGGCCATGGAAGAATTCCTCGGGCACCTGATCCACTTCGCGCTGTGGGCTTTCTTCGTCATCTTCGCCTTCGCGATCGTGGGCGTGGTCGCCGTGATCCGCTGGATCGCCGGCCTCATCAATCGCACCGAAACGGCCGTCGGCACCGGCATCCACAACGCCGAAAACGTCCTACATAAGCACTAAATAGAGTAACTCAGCAGCGCTTCTTTTGCCGTAGCGGCATGGACGAGGTACTCCACGACCGCCGAGACGCTGGTGTCGACGGGGGATGCGTTCGTATCCACGAGGAGCTCGGGATGCTCGGGCTCTTCGTAGGGGGCCGAGACGCCGGTGAAATCGGGCAGGTCACCGGCTCGCGCTTTCGCGTAGTGGCCTTTGACGTCGCGCGATTCGCACGTCTCGACGCTCGCGCGGACGTAGATCTCGTGGAACGCGCCGTGTGCGGCCGCGCGTGCCGCGGCGCGATCGGAGGCGTGCGGTGAGATCGTGCTGGCGATGACGATCGCGCCGGCATCGGCGAAGAGCGCGGCGACCTCGCCCACGCGGCGGATGTTCTCTTGCCGATCTTCGCGCGAAAAACGCAGATCGCGGTTGAGTCCGGAGCGGACGTTGTCGCCGTCGAGCACGTACACGAAATATCCGCGCGCGAAGAGTTCGCGTTCCACCGCCATCGCGATCGTCGACTTGCCGCTCCCCGGCAAGCCCGTGAACCAGGCAACGAGTCCGCGGTAGCCGTTGCGATGCGCGCGGGCTCCGCTCGAGATGAGATGCCCGGCCAGCACGAGGTTATCGGCACGCTGGCCGCTCGCGGGTTCGACGTGCGCCAGCTTTCCGCCGCCGACGACTTCGCCGGCACGCAGCAGCACGCAGCGCGCGTCGGCCTCCGCCGCAACGCTGCGCGCGGCGCGCAGCCGTAACGCGAACGCCGTGTGGCGCGACGACTCGTCGGGCTGTACTTTATCGAGGATGCCGAGATCGATCGTCTCGTCGATGCCCGCGATCGTCACCGCGACTTCCGCGCGGCCGACTTTGAGCTGCAGCGTCTCGCCGACGCGGGGGGGCGACGCGGAGAGCCAGAAAAACACGCCGTCGAAGGCGGACGTCGCCAACATTCCGGGTTGATCCGCATGCGTCACCACATCGCCGCGATCGATGAACACCGGATCCTCGAACGTCAGCCCGACGGCCTCACCCGCACGCGCGGGAGAGCCGTCTTCGGGAAACCGTTTGATGCCGCGCACGCGCGTCGTCGCACCGCTCGGTGCAATGCGCACGCGGTCGCCCGGCGCAATCGTGCCCGCAACGACGTTGCCGACCGAGATGCGCTCGTCGTCGCTGAACCGGTAGACGTCGGCAATGTCGAAGCGCAGCGCGCGATCCGCGAGCGGCGCGGCCGGGTGCAGCGCAACGAGCACGTCGATCAGCGTCGGGCCGGCGTACCAGGCGGTGCGTTCCGAGCGATTGACGACGTTGTCGCCATCGCGCGCGGAGACCGGCACGATCGCGCGCAGCGGCTTACCGGCTGTTTCGAGCACGGAGCGAATATCGCGGCTGATCTGCGCGAAGCGCTGCTCCGCGTCGGGCACGGAATCGATCTTGTTGACGACGACGATGATCTCGGGGACGTCCAGCAGCCGCAGCAGATACGCGTGGCGGTAGGTCTGATCGGCGATGCCCTCGAGCGCGTCGATGACGAGGATTCCGACGTCGGCGTCGGCCGCGCCGCTCATCATGTTCTTGATGAATTCGCGATGACCGGGCGTGTCGATGATGACGATGCGCCGGCCGCCGTAGTGCATCCATACGCGCGTGGTTTCGATCGTGATCGCTTGATCGCGTTCTTCTTGCGCCGCATCGACGGCGAACGACCATTCGACGGCGAGACCGCGGCGTTCGCTCGAGGCAAGGATCTCTTCCGCCTTGCCTTCGGCGAGGCTGCCGGTATCGTATAAAAGGCGACCGATAAGCGTGGATTTGCCGTGGTCGACGTGACCGGTAATTGCAACGCGAAGGTCCATTACATGTACCCCCCCGCGCGTAGCCGTTCGAACGATGCTTCGCTCTCGTTATCCATCGTGCGGCCGGCCCGTTCGGGGACGCGCGTCGCGCGAAGTTCTTCGATGATCTCCTCGATCGTCGAGGCGTTGCTGTCGATCGGAACGGTGATGTTCTTTTCGCCGAGCGAGCGATAGCGCTTACCGTCGCGCGCGAGATAGAGCGGCACGTACGGGATGTTCTCGCGCAGCGTGTACTCCCAGATATCCAGCTCCGTCCACGACAGCAGCGGATGGACGCGCAGGTGCGCGCCGTCGGGCACGCTCGTCGTGTAATAGCCCCAGAATTCGGGCGGTTGTTCCTTTACGTCCCAGGTGCCGTCGATGCGGCGCGGGCTGAAGACGCGCTCTTTGGCACGCATCGCCTGTTCGTCGCGGCGGATGCCCACTATCACGGCGTCGAACTTCTGCTCGCGCAGCATCGTGCGCAGGCCTTCGGTCTTGCGCGCGGCGGCGCGCGTGGCGGGCGGCAGCGTCTGATCCACTTCGCTCTCCGGCGGACAGATCTGCGCGAAATAGTCGAGCTGCCACTTTTCGATCAGCTCGTCGCGAAAAGTATAGACTTCCGGCAGTTCCATATGCGTTTCGAGGAGCACCATCGGAAACGGAACGCGGCCGAGAAACGCCTTGCGCGCCATCCAGAGCAGTGCGGTCGAATCTTTGCCGATCGACCACAGCATGCACGGCTTCGTGCTTGCGCGATATGCCTCGCGCAAGATGGTGATGGTCTCAGCCTCCAGGCGGTCCAGGGAATCCAAGGTTAGCGTCTCGTTTCGATGATGTGATTCGGTTGGTGGCGCGCTTCGATGACCGAGCGCGCTAGGGTGAGGCCGATGACGAGGAGCGCGAGGGCTCCGGCCAGCGTGAACGCCCCGACGAGATTATCTTCGTTATACAGGATATCGATGTGCAGCGGAAGCGTGCTGGTCAATCCGCGGATATTCCCAGAAATGACCGACACGGCGCCGAATTCGCCCAGCGCGCGGGCGTTGCAGAGCAGCAGACCGTTGAGGATCGCCCAGCGCGCGCGCGGGAACGTGACGAGCGCGAACGTCTGCCAGAGCGTCGCCCCGAGGCCGAGCGCCGCTTCTTCTAGTTCGGGGCCGGTTTCACTCATCAACGCGATCGTTTCGCGCGCGACATATGGGAACGTCACGAAAATCGTAGCGAGAATGATGCCGGGCGGCGCGAACGCGATCTTCCAGCCGTGGGCCGCGAACCAAGCGCCCAGCGGCGCGTTGGTCCCGAAGCATAACAGCAATGCGAGGCCGGCGACGACCGGCGAAACGGTCAGCGGCAAATCGATGATCGCAAGGAGCAGCGCTTTGCCGGGGAAGCGGTACTTGGTCAGCGTCCAGCCGGCCAGCACGCCGAACGTGCCGTTTACCGCGACGGTGACGAGCGCCGTCAGGCCGGTCAGCGCGATTGCCGCCCGCGCGTACGGATCGGCAAAGGTTGCCGCCGCCGCAGGCCAGCCGGCGCGCAGCGCTTCGTAGGCGATCGAGACGAGCGGCAAGAGCACGAAGAACCCGAGCAGCAGCGCGACGCCCCCGATCGCCAAGCGGTCCACCGCCCGCAACCCTTCGCGCTGCGGCGCGTCGCGCGCGATGGCCGCATCCAGGCCGCGCAGTTCGAAGGCCGTCATGCAGCGGTCCGTGCGGCGAGCATGCGTCGCTGGAGCGCGTTGATCGTCAGCAGCATGAGGAACGAAACGACCAGGGACACGAGCGCCACCGCAGCGGCACCCGAGAAATCATACTGCTCGAGCCGCGTAACGATGATCAGCGGCACGATCTCGGTTTTACCCGGCATGTTGCCGGCGATGAAGATGACCGATCCATATTCGCCCAGCGTGCGCGCGAGCGCCAGCGCAAAACCGGTAAGGAACGCAGGCGCGACCAGCGGCAACGTGATGCGCCGCAGAATCGTAAACGGCGTTGCGCCGAGCGACGCTGCGGCCTGCGCGTATTCGCGCGGCAGCGCGGCAATGACCGGCTGCACGGTGCGCACGACGAACGGCATCCCGACGAACGCGAGCGCCAGCACGATGCCGGCCGGGGTATACGCCACCGCGATGCCGTGCTGCGCGAGCCACGCACCGATCCATCCGTGCGGTCCGTAGAGCGTGGCTAGCGTGATCCCGGTGACGGCCGGCGGTAACGCGAACGGTACGTCGACCAGCGCGTCGAGGATGCGCATTCCGGGCGACGGATAACGCACGAGCACCACGGCGATCGCGGCTCCGGCAACGACGTCGATCAGCGAGGCGAGGATCGCCGCGCCGAAGCTGAGCCGATATGCCGCCAGCGCGCTGTGCGAAAACGCGGTCGCGAGAAAACCCGCCGGCGTGATGCCGTTAAGCGTCAAGACCAGCGCCCCAAGCGGAACAACGACGACGATCGCGACGATCATCATCGTTATGCCCAGTGCGAGTCCACGCCCCGGAATCATTTTGCGGAGTAAACCTGATCGAAGATGCCGCCGTCGGCAAAGAAGCGCTGTGCCGCCGCATTCCAGCCGCCGAAGTTGGCAATGGTCGTGAGATCGCTGCGCGGGAACGACGTGCCGCAGGTGCCCAAGACCGACGTCAACCGCGGGCGGTAGCCCCACTTGCAGGCGAGGCGCTGCGCTTGCGGCGTGTAGAGAAATTCGAGATAGGCTTTGGCCAGCGCCTCGGTATGGTGTTTGGTGACGTTCGCATCGACCCACGCCACCGGCGGCTCGGCGAGAATGCTGACCGAAGGCACGACGATTTGGTAGTCTTTCGGATGTTGTTTGACCACGAGGATCGCTTCGTTTTCCCACGACACGAGCACGTCGCCGATGCCCCGTTCGGTGAACGTCACGGTCGAAGCGCGGGATGCGGAATCGAGAACGACGGCGTTCTTGTAGATCGCGCCGACCAGCGCGCGCGCTTTGGCTTCATCGTTGTTGTTGCGCTTGAGGCCGTAGGAATACGCCGCGAGCACGTTCCAGCGCGCGGCTCCGCTGGTCTTCGGGTTCGGGGTAACGATCGCAACGCCGGGCTTCGCAATATCCGGCCAATCGTGGATGTGCTTTGGATTGCCGGCCCGCACGAGAAACACGATCGAGGACGTATACGGCGAGGAGTTATCGGGCAAGCGCTTCGCCCAGTCCGGCGCGATCGACTTCGACTTCGTGGCGATGGCATCGATGTCGTAGGCCAGCGCGAGCGTCACCACGTCGGCTTCGAGTCCCTCGATCACCGCGCGCGACTGCCCGCCCGAGCTCCCGTGCGACTGCTCGATCGTCACGTCTTCGCCGGTCTTCTTCTTCCAATATGCGGCGAACGCGAGATTGTATTCCGCGTAGAATTCGCGCGTCGGATCGTAGGAGACGTTGAGCAACGTTGCGGCCGAGGCGCAGTGCAGGGTGATCGCCCCCACGAACGCGGCGGCAATAAGGGAACGGAGGGCGCGGAGCATTAGGGCCTCTCGGGAGTCGTCGGGTTGAACGATCGTTGATGAACGAGCGCGAAGTGCACGAGGTCGCCGCCGCGCACGGCACTCAAGCCGTTATAGGGCGCGCGAACTTCAGCGCTCACCGGATCGCCGCCGGGCAGCACCAGATCGACTCGCCGGCGCGAGCCGAGATCGACGATGCGCGCAACGCGCGCGGGCTGCGAGCCCTCGAAGGCGTGCGAATCGACGCGCAGTTCGTGCGGCCGCACGTATCGCAGGTCGCCGTCGGAGGCGATGATGCTCGCCGGTCCGAGAAAGTGCAGCGCGAACGGCGACACCGGCCGCTCGTAGAGCTCCAGCGGCGTGCCGGTTTGTTCGACGCGCCCATCTTGCATGAGCACGAGCGCGTCGGCGATCTCCATCGCCTCGTCGGCATCGTGGGTGACGAGCAGTGTCGTCACGTGCATTTCGTCGTGCAAGCGGCGCAGCCACGCGCGCAGATCGCGGCGCACGTGCACGTCGAGGGCGGCGAACGGTTCGTCGAGCAGCAAGATCGCGGGTTGCGCGGCGAGCGCCCGCGCCAGCGCCACGCGTTGGCGTTGGCCGCCGGAGAGTTCATGCGGAAGGCGCGCTTCGTGACCCGGAAGCTGGACGAGGTCGAGCAGTTCGCGAACGCGCTCCCGCGTCTGCGCCCGATCGGCTTTGCGCACGTCGAGCGGAAACGCGATGTTCTGCGCGACGCTCAGGTGCGGAAAGAGCGCGTAGCCTTGAAACACGAAGCCGATGTTGCGCTCCCGCAGCGGCAGGTTCGTGACGTTGCGCCCGGCGAGCGTCACGCTGCCGGCGTCGATGCGCTCAAAGCCGGCGATCAGCCGCAAGAGCGTCGACTTTCCGCAACCCGACGGACCGAGAATCGCCGTGAGCGAGCCCGGCGCGACGTCGAACGAAACGTCCTCGACGGCGCGAACGCTGCCGAACCACTTGCTCACGCCCGCGAGGGTGATCCCGTTAGGCGACATGGATGCCGCACTCCACTTTGTCGAAGCCCGACCAGCGGCCGGCGCGCGCGTGTTCGCCCGCCGCGACTCGGCGCGTGCAGTGCGTGCAGCCGATGCTCGGGTAGCCGTCGTAGTGCAGCGTGTTCACCGGCACGTCATTTTCCCGCACGTACGACCACACGTCGTCTTCCGTCCAATTCGCGAGCGGCGCGATTTTGACGACTTGCGTCGATTCGTCCCACGCGCGCACGGGGATCTCGATGCGCGTGCCGCTTTGATCGCGGCGCAGCGCGGTCATCCAGGCGTCGAATCCGCGCAAGTAGTCTCGCAGCGGCGCGACTTTGCGCAAGTCGCAGCAGGCATCTGGGTCGCTCTTCCACAGCGCGTCACCGTGCGTCGCGTTCTGCTCCGCAACGCTTTGGGCCGGATGAACGCGCTGGACCGTGATGCCGTATTTCCGTTCCACGCGGTCGATCAGGGCGTACGTTTCGGGAAACAACAGGTCCGTATCGACCACGAAGACGTTGAGCCGCGGCTCGAGCAGCAGCGCCAAGTTGAGCAAAACCATCCCCGAGGGACCCCCGAACGAGCACGAGAGCGTCGTGCGGCCGGGAAAGTCATCGAGGGTCGCCTGGATCGTGGTGTTGGCGTGGCCGACGGCGGCGGCGAGGGCGGTAGAAATGGGTGGAACTCCTGGCGCCCTGCGTTTGGGCGCCGATCTTGAGCGGGAACAAAAAACCCTCGCCGAGGCGAGGGTCGCAACGTGTGGTGAACGGTCCCCGCCGTCAGTCCAGTGCAACACCGCGCCCGGTTGCCATTCGGCAACAGGCGAAGTCGGGGGCCGGACAACAACAGGGACATAGCATCGCGCCCGAGCATACCACATGCCAAGTGGACCGGTCAACCTGAAAGTATGATGAGCAACACAAGCAACCGAATGCCGGTTGTGTTCTTCGGGCACGGTAGCCCCATGAACGCCCTCGGCGGCAACCGCTACACCGACGCGTGGCGCGACTTCGGCGCGCAAGTCCGGCCACGCGCAATCCTGATGATCTCCGCCCACTGGTACGCCGCCGGCACGCGTGTGACCGCATCGGCCCGGCCGCGCACGAACCACGACTTCGTCAGTTTCAAGGGACCGGTTTCGTCGTTCGACTATCCCGCGCCGGGTGACATCGCGCTCGCGCGACGGGTGCAAACGCTGCTCGCACCGACTCCGGTGACGCTCGACGACCGTTGGGGCTACGATCACGGTGCGTGGAACGTGCTCGCCAACGCGTATCCGAAGGCCGACGTGCCGGTCGTCGAGCTCAGCCTCGACCGCACGCAAGCGCCGCAATTCCACTATGACCTCGCGGCGCGACTCGCACCGCTGCGCGATGAGGGCGTGCTGATTGTGGGCAGCGGCAACGTGATTCACAATATCGAGATCATGCGCACGCCGTGGCCCGCGGAGCCCGACGGCTGGGAAGGGCGCTTCAACGACGATCTACGCGCGAGGCTCGAACGCGGCGATCACGCCGGCTTGATCGCCTACGAAAAACTCGGCCCGGATGCGCAACTCGCCATCCCCACCCCCGACCACTATTTACCGTTCCTCTCAGTGCTCGGGCTGCAGCGCAGCGACGAGCGGCCGGAGATCCTCATCGACGGCGATCGCAGCGGCGGTCTCGGCATGCTCTCCGTCGCGATGCGATGACGCCGCTCGCCGCCGTCGAGCGCGGCCTCGAGGAGTTGGAACTGCGTTTCAACGACGCGCTCGATGCGGGGCTGCCGAACCCGGTCGCGCTGATCTTCAGCGACTTGCCGCTCGTATATCAGGGTAAGCGCGACTTGGTCTTCGCGCTGGATCTCCTCAACGAGGGCGAGAACGAGTGCGCGCTCATCGCCGGCTTCGTGCGCGACCGCTTGCGCGAAGAGCCCGACGCCGATGTCGCGCACATGACGCGCGAGGCCTGGTATTATCTGCGCACCTCGATCGATCCGACCTGGCAGTTCGACGACGGCGAACCCTCACTCAGCGCGGCGCTCGCCTACCTCGCGCGCGTGCTGCGCGAGCGAACGGATGCCGTGCGCGCCGCGCCGCGGCCGGCAAACGTCGATGCGACGCCGAGTGGGGAGCGCGCGGCGCTGCTGCGGGACCTGCGCTCGGACGCGGGGACAATGACCGGGCGTTTGTGAAGTCTCCCGCATGCTGAGCGAGTCCCGGACGAACCAACTCCACCAAGCGCCATCGCCCCTATCGTTTCCCGATAGCCCGCTCTCGCGCGCCGTGAAACAGCCGATGATGCTCGGGCTCTTTTTGCCGACGCAAACCGGCGGCTTCTCCCAATCGACCCTACCGCGCAGCACGAAGTGGGAGTTCGACTACAACCGCGACTTGACGCTGGCGGCCGAGCGCTACGGCTTCGACTTCGTGTTCGGGCTGCAGCAGTGGGTCGGCAAAGGCGGCTTCGGCGGCGAGATGCACTACCGCGAGAACTTTCTCGATCCGTTTATCTCGACGGTGGCGATCGGCGCGCTTACCACGAAGATCATCACGATCTCGACCGTGCACGTGCTCTACGGTCACTGGCATCCGCTGCATCTGGCGCGCTTCGCCGCGACGGCCGATCACATCTCGCAGGGCCGCTTCGGCCTCAACATCGTCACCGGTTACGATCAGCGCGAGCCGCTGATGTTCGGCATGACGCGCATCCAGCATGACGAGCGCTACGAACGGGCCGACGAGTTCTCATCGATCATGGAAGACCTGTGGGCGGGCGAAGAAAACCTCACCTACGACGGCCGCTTCTACCAGCTCGAGGGCGCCTACGTGTCGCCTCGCCCGGCATTCGGCCGGCCAATCCTCGTTTCGGCAAGCGCCTCGCCGACCGGGTTCGACTACGCCGCCAAACATTCGGATATCGTGTTCACGTCGAGCCCCGCCGGCGCCGATTTCGACGGCGCGATCGACGCGCTGCCCGCGCACACCGCGCAAATTCGCGAAGCGTACGCGAAGGTGGGACGCACACCGAAAGTGATCATCTTCCCGCTGATCGTGTGCAAGAAGACGCGCGCCGAAGCGCTCGCGTATCGCGAAGCGATCGTGAGCCATCCCGATTCCGGTTCGATCGAAAAATACTTCGCGCGGCACAAAGCCGGCGACGCGCACGGCTGGAAGCAGCACGACGCCTCCGATCGCATCCTCGGCGGCCACTTGCAAATCACCGGCAGTCCCGAAGACGTCGCCGATGCCATCGAACGCCTCAAAGAAGCGGGCTTCGACGGCATCCAAATCGGCTTCTACGATTACGGCCCCGATCTCGACTTCTTCGCCGAACACGTGCAACCGCTACTCGCCGCGCGTGGTTTGCGCGCATAATATTACCGTACCGAGGGAGGTTCCGCAGATGGTGAAGATGCCGCCGTTGATCGGCGAATTGCTCGACAAAGCGCTGGCCGACGGCGCGGCATGTCTCATCGGGACGGCGACCAAGGACGGTCATCCGCAAATTAGCCCGCGCGGTAGCGTGGCGCTCTTCGACGAGCAAACGTTATGTTATTGGGAGCGTGGCGGCCGCAGCAGTCGCGCACATATCGCAGAAAACCCGCGGGTCGTCGTCTACTACCGCAACCCGGCACGTGCGGCCGAAATTCCGTTTCCCGGCGCGGGCCTGCGCTTTCACGGCAGCGCGCGCATCGTCGAGAGCGGCGAACTGCGCGACCAAGTGTGGGATCGCACGATCGCGGCCGAACAGGCGCGCGACCCGGAGCGTAAGGGTGTCGCCGTCATCATCGACGTCGACTTGATCGAAGAGTTCTCCGGCAAGAGTATCCTGACGGCAGACTGATGTCGCGCAGTGCTTCAACGATGCTTGACAGTATCCGACGCACGGTGCTACAGTCGCTTGCAATGAGTTCCGCCGTCAAGCCCATCCGCGCATGTTGTATCGGTTTCGAACGCCGGCGGGATCCGCTTTTGACGTAGCGCGCGAACGCGCCCGATCGTTGAAGCCCCGCCGTTTGGCGTGGCTTTTTTTGTTTTTTTTCTCTAGCAACATCGCTCCGAAAGGTCGCCAACCTACGATGAGTGAGCTCCGTGTAGCCTTACTGCTTGCCGATCCCGGTCGCGCCGACGAGGCGCGCGCGATCCGCGACGTCCTCGCCGAGGTCGCACCCTATTGCGGTGTCCAGACGCATGCCTTCGATTCCGTTCCCCAGCTCAACGAGGAGTCGCCGCGCTTTGCACGCAGTGTTGCCGCCGCGTTATGGTCGGACGTCGTGCTGTTTCTCGCGCCCGAACGGAATGCGCGTACGAACGCCGCGCTCATTGCGCTGCGCGAGCGCAGCGGCTTCACGGAGCGCTTTCACGAGCCCGAGTTTGCGCGCGCGTGGTTCACGGCGAACGGCCGGCGCTCGCTCTACGTCCTCGGCGCGCTCCCGGGCGCATTCGGCGCACTGGCACTGGCACTGGAATACGGCTGCTCGGATCCCGACGGCGCACGGCGGTTGCGCATTCTGCATCGCGAAAAGGCGGAGTTGATCGTCGCATGAATCCCATCGGACGCCGGGCGAGCCTCGGGGCCATCGCCGGACTCGTACTCTCCGGCACGTCCGCGTTCGCAGCCGAGACGCCGCCATCCACGATACGTCTCGCGGCCGTCAGCGCGGGTTACGGGAAGCCGTTCGGCCTTGCCGTCATCGGGATCGTCCAAGCACGCAAGCTGATCGAGGCCGAACTCAAGGCGGCCAACGTTCGCGTCGCATGGACGTTTCCGGACGGCGCGGGCCCGGCAATCAACGAGGGCATCGCGAGCGGTCAAATCGATTTTGCGGCGTACGGCGACTTGCCGAACATTATCGGGCGGGCGGGTGGGCTGCCGACGCGCGTCATCGCTTCGCGCGGCGCCGAAATCATCTACGTCGCCGTGCGCAACGGCGTGCGCGCGCAGACGATCGCCGATCTCAAGGGCTTGCGCGTAACGTTGCAGCGCGGCACGATCTTGCATCAGGCCTTCGATCGTCTGCTCGGCGAAAGCGGCCTCACGGAGAGCGATATTCAGCTCTTCGACCTCAAGACGCAAGATCAGAATCCGGCGATCGCCGCCGGCGACGTCGACGCGGTTGTGGGAACCGTTACGTTGCTGAATCTGCGCGATCAAGGCCTGGTGCGCATCATCTACACCACCCGCGGCAAAGTCACGCCGGACGGGTTCGGCGCGTTCGTCGTCGCCGAAGATTTCGCACGGCGGTATCCGGCCACGACACAGGCCGTCGTGCGTGCGTACGTCAAGGCCGCCAGGTGGGCCGGCGACGAACGGAATCGGGCCGCGGCGCTCGCCATCTGGGGTCTGGCGGGTACGCCGCAAGCGGTGCTGGCGGAAAGCTTTCGCGGCGTCAACCTGCGCAACCAGCTCGACCCCCGGCTCGACGCCTTCTATCTTGCAACGCTCAAGAGCGAGGTGGCGTTCGCGCAAGCCAACAAGCTGATCCGTTCCCCCGTCGACGTCGATGCCTGGATCGACCGTTCGTACGTCACGGCAGCAATTCGAGACCTCGATCTGGCTTCGTTTTGGCCGCCGCGCACATCGAGCGCTCACGCCTAGAGCAGATCGGCAAAGAAGCGGCGCGCCGTTTGCGGATGCGAGCGCAGCACAACGCTCAGCGCCTCCTCACCATAGCCCGCATGATCGAGCCGCGGGTTCAAGAAATACGCCACGCTGATGCGCTCGCTGCCGGCGGGCGGACTCGTTACGCGGTGTCGCGCGGCAACGGCCGCACCGGCGGTCGCTCCGTGTAGCGCGCGGCCCAACACGACGATCATCTCGCCGGGCGCGGCGATTACGTCGATGAATGCGGTTCCGTCGTGGACTTGCAAGCCGCGCGTGCCGTCTTGCACGATCAGTGCGAGAAACCCGGAGTCGCTGTGCTCGCCGACGCCCTGCTGCGCGATCGCCGGAGCCGCTTGCGGATACTTGATGATCTTCAATCGCTCGTGCGGCTGTCCCGAAAAACCGGCGGCAAGGGCGTTGCGAGGCAAGCCGATCGACTCGACGATCGAAGCCATGAGGCGCGTTGAGATACCGCGCAGGAGATGCATCCAATCGAGAACCGCCGGGCGCAACGTGGGCAGCGACGCCGGCCAGAGATTCGGCCCGTGCAGCCGGAGAAACGGCGGGTCACCGGCGACTAGCCGGACCGGTGCTTCTTCCGGTCCGACGTCGAGTTGTTCGCGCAGATCCGGCTCGCCCAGCGTACGTTCGCTCCCGGCCGCGGAGTAGCCGCGAAAATACGGCGAATGGATCATGTCGATCGCATTCCGTTCCGGTTGCGGCAACTCGAAAAACCGGCGGCTCTCCGCAAGCAGCCCGTCCGATACGCGCACGTCGACGCCGTGTCCGGTCAACCGAAATGCGCCGAGTTCGCGCACGACTGCGCCGAGGCGCATCTGCTCGCTGCCGCCCGCGCGTTCGAGCCTTGTGAGATCGATCGCTGGAAGCTCCACCGATCGTGCTTTCGTCAGGGAACCGCCGTTTCCAAGCGGCCGACGAGCGTTTCCGTGAGAGCCAGCACGCCGGGATCGTGCCGATTGCGCGGTTTCGGCAAAGGCACGTCGACGACGCCGCGAATGCGGCCCGGATTGCGGTCCATGACGACGATGCGGTCCGAAAGGAACACGGCTTCCGCGACGTCGTGCGTCACCATGAGCATCGTGACGCGCTCGTGCTGCCAGATGCGCAAGAGCTCCGCTTGCATCTGACTGCGCGTGAGGGAATCGAGCGCGCCGAGTGGCTCGTCCAGCAAGAGAATCTGCGGCTGCGCGGAGAGACTTCGGGCGATCGACGCGCGTTGTGCCATGCCGCCGGAGAGTTGATGCGGGTACGCTTTCTCGAAACCGTCGAGGCCGACGAGCGCTAAGAAGCGGCGTGCCGTCTTCCGCTTCTGCGCGTCCGATCCACCCGTCTTCAGCAGTCCTAACGCAACGTTCGCTTCGACCGTGAGCCACGGAAAAAGACGATGGTCTTGAAAGACGATCCCCCGCCGCAGGCTCGGACCGTCGACGCGCTCCCGATCGAAGACCACCTCACCCGCATCGGGAGAATCGAGGCCGGCGACGAGCCGCAGCAATGTTGACTTCCCGCAGCCGCTCGGTCCGACGATGCTGACGAATTCGCCCGGTTCGACGGAAAATGAGACGTTCGAGAGCGCGTGCACATCGGAATCGTCGACGACAAACGATTTGGACACGCCACGGATTTCCAACGAAGCGTGCGCAGTTGAAGCGTACTCAGTCATCGGCCAACACCGCATCGCGAACGAATGCCCCCCTCACAAAACTCAGACGCAGCAGCGTGCTGAGAACAAATCCGATAAGGCCCAGTGCGACGATGCACACCAGCACGACGTCCATACGATTGTCCATCCTCGCCGATGCGAGAAACACGCCGAGGCCGGCGCCTTGATCGATCAGATACTCCGCGCCGATCGTGCCGATCCAGGCCGACGTCAGCGCGATTTGCAGCCCGGCTACGATGGACGGCCGGGCGCTTGGAAGAATGATGCGCCGGATCCGAGCCCAATAGCCGAATTCGAACACCCGCCCAACCTCGATCAAGGAGGCAGGTGCTTCGCGGCAGCCGATCTCGGTGTTGAGTGCCGCCGGAAAAAATGCCGCCAGCGCGATGAGGATCGTCTTGGCGGTATCTCCGTCGCCGAACCATGCCGTCAACAGCGGAATCCAGGCGAAGAGCGCTACTTGGCGCACGCTGTTGAGCGATGGAGCGGCAAAGCGCTCGGCCAGCCGCGAGGCGCCGATTGCAATTCCCAGCAGGACACCGGCAAGCGAACCGATCGTCCAGCCCACAGCGAGGCGCAGAAGACTCGAGCTCACCGCCAACCAGAAATCGGCGTTCTTCGCCGACTCAACGAACGCACCGGCGAGTTGCCTCGGAGGAACGAGCAGATGCGGATTCCAACGGCCGCTTGCCGATGCAGCAACCCAGATCGCGGCGCAGATTACCGGTACGACGACGCCCCGCCAGTCGCTGCGCGGACGCGCGGTGCCGCGAATCACGCCTCGACGCTCCAGGGCGTAAGCTGCCGCTCGATCCAGCGCATCGCTGCGTCCATGGACCAGCCCGTCACACCGATTACGGCGATCGTCACGAAGACGACGTCGAGTTGGAACAGCGTGCGGCTCCACGCCATGAGATGCCCTATTCCGGCAGCCGACGCCAGCATTTCGACGACGATCAACACGTGCCACGCATTGCTGAGCGCGAGACGCAGACCGGCAATGATGAGCGGCAGCGCCGCGGGTATCGTTACCAGCCGCAGGCGTTGCCAGGCGTCCAGTTCGAGAACGTCGGCCACCTCGTGAAAGCGCTGCGGCGCGGTGCGCATGCCGGCGAAACTGTTCAGCAGCAGCGGCAGAAACGTCGCCTTCGCGATGATCGCCAACTTGAGTTCTTCGCCGATCCCGAAGATCAGCATGAACACCGGCAACCATGCGATCGTCGGTATTTGGCAGATCGTACGCACCGTCGGCCCGAGATAGGCGTCGATCGTTCGCGACCGCCCCATTGCGATGCCGGCGATCATACCGAGCGATCCGCCGATGAGCAGCCCCAACACCACGCGCTGGAGACTCACCGCGAGCGCTGCGAGGAGATCGCCGCCGCGCAACAGATCGATTCCGGCCTGCCACACGGCGATCGGGCTCGGCAAGATTTGCGGACGCATGAGGTGCAGCGCAACGGCCAGGGACCAGAGAGCGAGCACGCCGAGCGGAATCACCGCGCCGATAGCGATCGATTGAAATCGCCGGAAGATGCGATGCTGCGGCGCCGGAACGCGTTGCGCGACGATCCCGGGTGAGATGAGAGCGTGGATGAACGGGACGGAGCGTATCATCCCGGCATCGCCGCCCGAATGTTGAACGTCGGATCGCGATCGGCACCGCCCGGTTTGCCGCGATTCCAACCCATTGCGCGCGCGTAACTGCCGAATAGGCCCGCCGCCTCGATGTCGGCCTCACGCACGTGCGGAGCACGTTCGGCCTGGGCGTCGACGAACAGTGCATCCGCCGGGCAGTAAAGTTCGCATAAAAAACAGGTTTGACAATCATCTTGCCGCGCGATGAGCGGCGCGCCGGCCGGCGCGGCGTCGAAGACGTCCGCCGGGCAGACTTTTACGCAGATATTGCACTCCACGCAGCGTGTTTCCGACACGATCTCGATCACGAAGCCAGCGCCTCCGCTAGGGGCGCCTCATCGCGTACGATGCGCATCGCATCGAGTCCCGAGATGCCGACTGGCCGCGCAAACGCCGGGTCCATTGCCGGCGCATCGAGCCGGCGGTGCATTCCGCGGCTCTCCGTACGATGCAAAGCAGCCGCATACGACCAGCGTGCCGTCGCCGTCATCGCAGCGGCTTCGCGAGAACGCAGCGCCGCCACACCGGCGAGCCCGCCGGCGCTACGCAAATTCGCCCAAGCATCGCCTAAATTCGCAAGCGACCGCACGAGCGTTCGGCCGGTGCGGAAAAAATTGCGATCGAGCGGAAGCATTTCGGCCTTGACGACGCCGACGGCAGCGGGATCGAGGCGGGTCCGGCCGGCCGGCTGCGCGACGCGCGTCTCGTGGTGGCGCCCGACGTATCGCGCGAACGCGCCGGCGGATCTTCCGGCCCACACACCGGAAGCGATGGCCCAGGCGGAATTCGGACCGCCGCCGCCGCTGATTGCCCCGGTAAGGCGCTCGCGGCTGGCCGCATCTCCGGCGGCGAAGAGGCCCGGCACACCGGTGGCGCACGAATCTCCGTCAAGCCGGATCCCGCCGACACCGCGAACGGTCCCCTCGCAACGCAGCATTACCGGAAAGCGCTCTTCGAACGGATTGATGCCGGCGCGGTCGAACGGCAGCAAAATGTTCGGCTGCCCGACGCGCAAATCGTTTTGCAGCGCGGCCGGCACGTTATCGAAACGCGCATAGACGGGGCCATCGCTCAGAGCGCGCGCGACCAGCACTTGACGGTCCTCACCGTTGTCATCGATCGGCGTGCCGTCTTCGCGTGAGAACGTCGCCCAAGAGTAGATGAGCCCCTTGTTCGATGCAGTCTGAAACGGCACGATCCCATACTGTGCGCTGAACTCCATCCCCGAGAGCGTCGCTCCGGCCTCGACCGCCATGAGATAGCCGTCGCCGGTTAACCCGGCGGCGCCATGAACGCGCTCGCCGAAAACGCAGCCGCCGGTGGCCAAGACGATGGCCGCCGCACGAATCTGCCACGTCTCGTCGTTCTGTCGCGCGATGCCGGAGGCTCCCGAAACGACACCGTCCGCCACGATGAGTTCCAGTGCCGGATGATGGTCGTAGACGCGCACGCCCGCCGCGCGCACGCGCCGCCGCATGAAATGCATGTAGTCCGCAGTTCGCAAATTTGGAATATACCGCTCACCGGCGTCGTCGGTCGGAAACGGATATCCCCAGGCCGCAAGTTGCGTGAGTCCGTTGTGCGCCTCGTCGAGTGTGTGCACGGCCCACGGCACGTCGGCCACGCCGAAGGAACGGGCGACACGCCGTTCGGCCGTCGCTCGTCGCCCGTCTTTGGTCGGAGCCCACCACGTTCCGAGCCCGGTCGGCGCGGCCGCGCCGCTCGTGCCAAGGTACCCCTTGTCGACCAACGTAACGCGAACGCCGGTTCGCGCGGCCTCGATCGCCGCCCATGAGGCGGCCGGGCCGCCGCCGATAACCAAGACGTCGGTGACGAGGTCGAGGGGCATCGCTATTGCTTCGCCAGGGTCGGCGGCGCGTGACGCGGCTGCCAATAGCTGACGAGGTTGAGATCGCGCAAGGCAGCATCGAGATACCGGCGGTCGATCCACGCGTCGACGTCGAACGGCTGACGGATCAGCTTGTTGCGCAACGAGAAATCGACACCGACCTTCAGTCCGGCGACGAATAAGTCGTCGATTAACGGGATCTGCGCGGTTTTGAGCGGGCCGGCGAAATCTTCGGCGAGCACTTTGCGCGGCGTCCCGGAACGCGCCCAGATGTCGAGCGCAGCTTCGCGATTGCGCGGAAACGACGTCCAATAGGCGGCCTTGACGAACGCGCGCACGACGCCCGCCGTCGCGGTCGGATATTTGCTCGCGAAGTCGCTGGTCACGCTGAACGCGTTGATGCCGTCGGGCGTCGTCTTGCCCGCGGTCGAGTAGATGACGCGCACGATTCCCTGGTCGCGGAGAGTGAGAATCGAGGCAACCCCGACGCTGGCATCGGCTTCGCCGTTGCTCAACGCGGCGAGTTGATCGGCAGTCGGCAGATCGTAGAGCTGAATGTCCTTTTCGGACAGGCCCGCTTCTTCCAGCAACCGGTCAAGTGCCTGATGGAGGATCGTACCACGCTGCAGCGTGACGCGCAGCCCCTTGAGATCGGCAATGGAATTCGCCTTGACGCCTTGCCGTACGGCGACGTAGACGGTGCTCACGCCGCCGTTTGCAATGACGCGCGTTGCCAGCCCGTTCGCCTTCCCGATGATCTGCGGCAACTCGCCGTACGCCGCAAAATCGAGCTGACCGGCTGCGAGGGCTTCGTTAATCGCCGGCCCGGTGTGATCGTAGTAGTGAAACTCGACCTGGGCACCCTTGAGTTCGTTCTCGATCAGGCGGTTGGCTTGAGCGACGGCAATCGCGTTTTGCCCGAACTGCTTGCCGTAGCCGTAACCAACGCCGCCGATGCGAATCACCGGCGGCAACGGCTCCGCGGCCAGAGCGCGCGCGCCGGTCGTCAGGAGTGCGCCCATCGCGGCGAGACTGGCGCGGCGCGTGAATTGTGGATTCATACTTCGGTGGTGACTTCCTTAAGGGACCTGAGAAAAATGCAAATAAAAAAGCCCTCGCGACAGCGAGGGCTTGAAACGATAAGGCGGCGGAACGCCTACATCACGCCAAGGCTCGCTCTGCGAATCGGACGACAGCAACAAACACACGCGTTCAAGCGAACCAACATGGGCGGAAGGTAACACGGTTGCCGCACGGTGTCAACTTGTTTGACAACTCGCGGGAGCATATGGTACGGTCGCTTCGATGTCGAGCCGCCCGCTGGTCTGTTGTAGTGCTTGTCCCATGCATCGATTTGGTGTGAGGCCGATTTAGCGTTCGCAGATCCACGTTTGCGCTAAAGCCCTCCGCCAATCGGCGGGGGGCTTTTTCTTTTGCATGTGAGCGCACGCTCATGGAGTTTATTTTCACCTATGGCAGCAACTCAGGATCCCGCAGCGCGGCTCGCGCAGGGCTCGTACGATACGCAGTTAGCGGCGGACGTGTTGGTCATTGGCGGCGGGCCCGCTGGTGCATGGGCCGCGCTGGCGGCCGCCGAGTGCGGCGCGAGCGTCGTCGTCGCCGAGAAGGGCTATACCGGGACCGCCGGACCGCTCAGCAGCGCCAACACGGGAATCTATTACATCAAGCCCGACGATCCGATCCATCGGCACGGCATGGTGACGGCGCGCATGCCGCTCGCATTCGGTCTAGCCGACGAGCGTTGGCTCGAACGCACGCTCGATCAAAGCTATGCGAACCTCGACGCGATGGCACGCTGGGGTTACAAGTGGCCGAAAAACGAAGCGGGGCAAGAATATCGCGCCCGTTTGCGCGGACCCGACACGCTGATCTTTCTGCGCCGCCAGCTGCTGAAGTCGCGCGTCCGGTTGCTCGACCACAGCCCGGTCATGGAGCTGCTCGTTAGCGACGGCTCCGCTGCCGGGGCTGCCGGCGTCAACCGGCAAACCGGCGACACGTGGTCCGTGCGCGCCGGCGCCGTGGTTCTAGCGACCGGCGGCACGGCTTTTCTTTCGGGCGTTGCCGGCACGCGCGGGAATACCGGCGACGGATATTTGTTTGCGGCTGAAGCCGGCGCGGAGTTCTCGGGAATGGAGTTTTCGAGCCAATATGCGCCTGCGCCGCACGGCGGCGTGCTCTCGCGCGGCGCGCATCTCGAATATGCGACGCTCTTCGACAACGCCGGGAACGAGATCACGCGCGGGCGCAAGACGGTCGAAGCGATCGAGCACACCGGCGCAGCTTGGGCGATCCTCGACAAGGCCAAAGACGAAGCGACGCGCGCGATGCTGCGCGCGACCCACGCGCACATCTTCTTGCACCTCGACCGCCTCGGCATCGACCCGTTCACCGAGCAGTATCGCATCGACTTTCGCCTCGAAGGCACGATCCGCGCGGTCGGCGGTTTGGCAATCGACGATGAGCTCTCGACAACCGTCCCGGGCTTGTTCGCGGCCGGGGACATCACGACGAAGGAAAAAGTCGTCGGTGCGGGACCGCCCGGGGGCGGCCCCGCCGCCGCTTGGGCGATCGCATCCGGTTCGTGGTCGGGTTCGTCGGCTGCCCGGTTCGCTCAACGCCTCGGACCGTCGGCGAACACGCGCGCCGTTGTGTCGATCGGAGGCACGGGATTGCACGCGGCCGGTTCGCACCGGAGCGACTTAACCGTTGCGGACGTCACCGCTAGCGTGCAGGCCGAGATGATCCCTTTCGATCGGAACTATTGGCGCAGCGGCGTGCACTTGGAAGCGTCGCTCAATCGATTCGCCGGTGAATGGGCGCAAATTCGCGACGGCTCGCTGACGCCATCGGGAGCCGCAACGGCGCGCGACGCCGCGCGCGATCTGTTGCGTGGACGCGAAGCCGCAGCGATGCTCGCAACGGCACGCTGGATCAACGCATCGGCGCTGGCGCGCACCGAAACGCGCGGCCTTCATCGCCGCAGCGACTTTCCCGATCTCGATCCGGCGCAAGAACACCATCTCATTTCCGGCGGGCTCGACCGCGTGTGGGTCCAGCGCCGGCCCGTCGGCACTCCCGAAGAGGCGCTGGCTTCGTGATCGAACTCGTCGTCGAAGGCGCGTGCATCGGCTGCGATATCTGCGTGCGCGTTTGCCCGACCGATGTGTTCGATGCGGTCGATGGCCGTGCGCCGGTCATCGCGCGCAAAGATGATTGTCACACCTGCATGGCGTGCGAGTTACACTGCCCCGCTGACGCGCTCTACGTCTCGCCGCGCAGCGACCCCGATCCGGCTGCCGATCTCGAGACGATCGTCGGTTCCGGGGTGCTCGGCAGTTATGCGCGCTCGCTCGGCTGGAAGCGCGGCGCTCCCGGCGGTACCGACGACGATCCCGGCGTGCTCACCGCGTTCAATCGCGCACCCAATCCCAACGACAAGGTACGAATGCAGCTCTTCAACATTTCGCTCCGCAATTACATCGACGTCGAATCGCCGGTGCGCGATGCATAGCGACGCGCTCGACCTCGACACCGACGTCCTCGTCATCGGCGGTGGGCCGGCCGGAACGTGGGCCGCGTGGGCCGCTGCAAAGCGCGGCGCGGACGTCATCCTCGTCGACAAAGGCTACTGCGGAAGCAGCGGCGCGACCGCGCCGAGCGGTACGGGCGTCTGGATGGTTCCCCCGGTGAAGGATGACCGCGAAAAAGCGAAGGCGCAACGCGAAGCGCTCGGCGGTTATCTCTCGGATCACGATTGGATGGACCGCGTCCTCGATCGTACTTGGCGGAACATGGATCTCGTCGAGTCGTGGGGCTATCCGTTCCCGCGCGAAGACGGCGCGGCCCTGCGCCGCGGTCTCCAGGGCCCGGAATACATGAAGCTCATGCGCAAAGTCGTGAACCGCGCGGGCGTCGAGATCCTCGATCACAGTCCGGCACTCGAATTACTCGTCGATCGCGACGGCGCGGTGGCCGGCGCGCGCGGCGTGCAACGCCAAGCCGATCGTCCGTGGACGATTCGCGCCGGCGCCGTCGTCATCGCGACCGGCGGTTGCGCTTTTCTCAGCAAGGCGCTCGGGTGCAACAACAACACCGGTGACGGCTACCTCTTCGCTGCCGAAGCCGGCGGCGAACTCTCCGGCATGGAATTCTCGAGTCAATTCGCCGTGTCGACCGCCTTCGGGTCGGTTACCAAAACCGCGCACTATAGCTGGGCCGTGTTCACCAACGAGGCCGGCGAGGATCTCAACGCGGTCAAGGACGGGCACTACTCCGCCTCGACGATCGGCCGAGCACTCTTGAGCGGACCCGTCTACGCGCAGCTGAGCAAAGCGCGCGAACGCCCCGAAGTCCAAGCGTTCCTGCGCTACGCCCAACCCAACTTCTTCCTACCGCTCGACCGCAGCGGCATCAATCCGTTCACGCAGCGTTTCCCCGTCACGCTAACGCTCGAAGGCACGGTGCGCGGAACGGGCGGCATCCGCATTGCCGACGGCAGTTGCGCATCCACGGTTCCGGGACTCTACGCGGCCGGTGATGCGGCAACGCGCGAGCTGATCTGCGGCGCCTTTACCGGCGGCGGCAGCCACAACGCGGCTTGGGCAATGTCGTCCGGTTCGTGGGCCGGCGAAGGTGCCGCCGAGCACGCGCTCGAGCTTGGAGCCGGCTCGAACGCGCGCCATGTGAGCGGAGCCGGCGGCGCCGGCTACCACGATAGCTGGGCATCCGCATCGGCATCGGACCCCGGTGCGGATGCCGTCATCGCCGGAGTCCAAGACGAGATGCTGCCCTTGGACAAGAACCTCTTTCGCACGGAGCTCGGTTTGCGCTCGTCACTCGGCAAGCTCGATGCCTTGTGGGAATCGCTGCGAACGGCGCACGGCGCAAGCGCACGCGACCAGCAACGGTCCCGCGAGTCGGCAGCGCTCGTGGCGACGGCGCGTTGGGCGTACACAAGCGCCCTCGAACGCCGCGAAACGCGCGGGATGCATCGGCGCGCAGACTTCCCCGCGCTCGATCCGCAGCAGCAGCACTACCAGATTGTCAGCGGGCTAGAGCGCGTGCGCCTGCGAAACGAAAAGCATGCGCCGTCCATCGAGACACGCGTGTCGGCGGCGGTTCGATGATCGAACTCGTCTCCGCGTCACGCTGCATCGAATGCAACATCTGCGTGCGGGTGTGCCCGACCAACGTTTTCGACGTGGTGGCGGACGCAGCTCCCACGATCGCGCGGCAGAGCGACTGCCAGACGTGCTTTCTGTGCGAAGCCTACTGCCCGGCCGACGCGCTCTTCGTTGCGGCCGACGCACATCGGCATGTAGAAGTGAGCGAGCAGCAACTCGCCGCCGACGGAATTCTCGGAAGTTACCGGCGGTCGCTGGGCTGGTCGCCCGGCGGCGATCCGGCGGCGTTGCACGAAACGGCGCACGTTCTGCGCCGCATGGCGGGTCCCGGCACGATCGGCTGACGCGGCGGTGAGCCTCCGGCTCGGGATCCTCGACCAGTCACCGGTTGTGGCGGGCAGCGATCCGGAACGCGCGATTGCCGCCACCATCGCTCTCGTGCGTCGAGCCGAGGTGCTAGGCTACCACCGGTATTGGTTCGCCGAGCATCACGGGCGCGAACACGCCTTCGCGAGCGGTGCGCCGGAATTGATGATCGCGCGTCTCGCCGCAGAAACGTCGCGCATCCGGCTCGGCAGCGGCGGCGTGCTGCTTTCGCACTACAGTCCGCTCAAAGTCGCCGAAAGTTTCCGGCTGCTCGAAGCGTTCGCGCCGAACCGCATCGATCTCGGCATCGGCGGTGGTACGGGGGCCGATGAGGAAACGGAGCGCGCGCTGGCGGGCGCAACCACGCACGCCGTTTCCTACCCGCAACGCGTGGGCGAACTGCTCACGTTTCTCGGCGACGGCTTTCCCACCGGACATCCATTCCGGCACGTCGCCGTCACGCCGGTGATCGGACGCATGCCGGAGCCTTGGATGCTCGGTTCGACTCGAAGGGGTGCTGCGCTCGCGGCAGAGTTCGGCATTCCGTTCGCCTACGCGCACTTCATCAAAGGTGACGGCACCGATGTGACGTCGCTCTACCGCAGCACGTATCGGCCATCGGCGCGCTTTCCGCAACCGCGCGTGCTGCTTACGGTCGCCGCGTATTGTTCGCCCGACGCCGAAGAGCGCGACGATTTCATAACCACGCTTCGCGTGCGCCGCGCCCGGATGTACCTCGAGCGCGATCCGCGGCCTCCGACTCCGGAGGAAGCGCGCCATTACAGCGCCGGTGCCGAGGCACGGCGCCACATGCAAGACACCACCCGCATCGCTATCCTGGGCTCACCGTCCGACATGCGGGCGCGGCTGCACGACGTCGCGGACCGGCACGGCGCCGAAGACGTCCTCATCATTACGGTGGCGCCGGACTACGCTAGCCGCTCGCGATCGTACGAGGCGATCGCGAGCGCTTGCGCCTAAAAAGCGCCTACTTCGGAACGGGGTTCTGCGCGACGAGATACGCGACGAGCGCGTCGGTATCGGCATCCGGAATCGGCGCACCGTAGGCCGTTCGCATTTTGACGATCTCGTTTGTCCAGGCCGTCTTACTCAGCGTCGGCTGCTGCGTCACGTATTCCGCCGAATGACACGCAAGGCAATCCTTACGCGCAACTTCGACGCCGGGCGCCTCACGGAAGGCAGTATTTTGTGCCGGCAACGTTATCGCGACGGGAGCCTGCGCCGCAGGCACCGGCCTATCCGCCGTCCAGATGACCATCACCGCGCCGGCGGTGGCGGCCAGAACCGTGGCTGCGATTCGGCGCGCATTCATGACTTCACCGTAACCGTGACGTTCTCGACCGCGTTGCGCGCGTAACCGCTTGGATTCCAGCGGTTCACTTGCTGCTCGCCGCCGTTACTCGTGGCGCGCGAGGCCAGAACATAGCGTCCGCCCGAGCGCGCATCGAACGTCGCCGTCCAGCGCCGGAAGCTGAACTTTCCGAGATCTTCGCCCAGATCCGCGTCGCGCCACGTCGTGCCGCCGTCGGTTGAAATGCCGACGCTGCGAATCCCCGTGCCGCCGTCGAAGGCGATGCCGCGAATCGTGGTGCGACCCGCGCCGATCGACCCGCCGTCCGTGAGGTTGGTGATAAACGAACGCACCGTGAGGTTGGTGATCGGCACGGTTGCGAAGCCCGTATCCGTCGGCGCGACGCTGTTGTTCGGCGTAGCGGGAACCCGGTAGGCGGTCTTCATCCAATAGTTCTGATCGGGTTCGGTCAAGACTTCGATGTCGTTCAGCGCTTTGACCCAGTAGGTGCCGAAGTAGCCGGGCACGACCAATCGCACGGGGAAGCCGTTGAGGACCGGCAGATCGGCACCGTTCATCTCGTACGCGACGATGACGTTCGGATCGTTCACAACGGCGACATCGAGCGACTTGAGAAACTCCGGCGTCGTCGGCAACGCCGGACGCTCGGCGCCTTGAAAGCGCACTTGAGCGGCATCGGCTCGCGGATACGAACGCGCCAAGATGTCGCGCAACCGCGCGCCGCGCCACCGCGCATTACCCATCGCTCCGTTCGCCCACTGTCCGCCCGGGACACGGGGAGCGGAGAAGCCGCGGCTATTGCCGGCGCACTCGAGAACGGCGTTCACTTCGACCGCTTCGAATTTCGTGCGCAGATCGTCGAGCCCGAGCGTCAGCGGAGACGTCACGGCGCCGCGCACCTTCAATCGAAATGCCGCGGGATCGATGTGGGTCGGAACTTCCGGCAGATGCCAGCGCACGAAGAACGCGTCGTTCGGCGTAAACTCACCGGCGTCAAAAATCGCGGCCGGTGTTTCGAGTTGAACCGGACGCGAGGTCAAAACGATCAGTTGCCGCTTTTGCGGGTAGGCCGCCAGGGTTCGTTCGCCGCTCGCAAATGGGAGACTGACGCCCGCGGCGAGTGCCGGGCTCGCTGCCGTTCCTACAAGTGCCGCCGTTGCGGCAAGAAAACGCTTTCGCTTCATCGGATCGTTCCTTTCTTCACGTTAACCGGCGACCGCCGGAACGCCCGAGAGCGAACCGCCGCCGAAGTATGGACCGACGGGAATTGGAGCCCGCGTCGCCTCTCGTCCTCTTCCGAGAACGGGAAAGAGCAATTCGGCAACGCGATACGCTTCTTCCAGATGCGGAAAGCCCGAACCGATGACGGTATCGATGCCGAGGGCTGCGTATTCGTTCAGCCGCTGGGCAACCGTTTCGGGATCGCCCACGAGCGCCGTGCCGGCACCTCCACGAACCAGTCCCACGCCGGCCCACAAATTCGGACTGACTTCGAGCTTGCGCCGGTCCCCGTTGTGGAGCGCCGTCATGCGGCGCTGACCCTCGGAATCCGACTCCAGCGTCTGCGCGCGATGTGCGTCGGCGATCACGTCGTCGGGTAACTTGCTGATGAGACGCTCAGCCGCTGCCCAAGCCTCGGCAGCCGTTTCGCGCACGATGAGATGCAGACGAATGCCGAATCGGACGGTTCGCCCGCGCCGCGCCGCACGCGCGCGTACGGCGGCAATCTTCTCGGCGACACCGGCGGGCGTTTCACCCCAGGTCAGGTACATCTCCACGTGTTCCGCCGCAAGCTCTTGCGCCGCCGGCGAGGATCCGCCCAGAAACAGCGGCGGGTGCGGGCGCTGCACCGGTACGAACGGTACCCGGCCGCCCGTGACCTGCAGATGCTTGCCGGTGAAATCAACGTTGCCGCCTTCGAGCAGCGCGCGCCAGATGCGCAGAAATTCGTTCGCCTGCACGTAGCGCTCGTCGTGATCGAGGAAAATGCCGTCGCCCGCCAATTCAAAGGGCCGTCCACCGACGACCACATTGACGGCGAGGCGGCCCTCACTCAGGCGGTCGAACGCCGAGGCTTGCCGTGCCGCCTCCGACGGCAGTATGGTACCGGGACGCACGGCCACGAGATAGCGCAACCGCTCGGTGTGCGTGACGATCGAGGACGCGACGGTCCACGCGTCTTCGCAGCCGCGTCCGGTTGGCAAGAGCACGCCGTCGTAGCCCAGGCGATCCGTCGCTTCCGCGATCTCACGCAGATAGCGGTTCGTCGCCGGACGTTGCCCATGGGTCGCGCCGAGGTACGCGCCATCACCGCCGGTTGGTAAGAACCAGTAGAAGTTCTCGATCGCCGCCGCACTCATCGGTTGATCTGTGCGAGCGCTGCCCGCGCCTTCGCGCTCGGCACGTACGCTATCGCGTGGACGTCGACCGCATGCGGAATGAGGCCGAGCTGCTGGAACGCGTCGGCGATTCCCTGTTGCTGATGAACGATCTTGCTATCGAGATAGTCGATCGTGTAGATGTCGCGCGCGGCGACGATCTTTTCGACATCCGGGTCGACGCCGGTAGCGGCCGAGAACAGGGCTGCCAGCTCGGCCGGATGGGCCGTCGCCCAGCGCGACGCACGATCGAGCTCTTCAACGAAAGCGGCAACGGTGTCCGGGTTTTGCTCCGCGTAGTCGGCACCGGCGAGGAAGAACCGGTTGCTCGTCGCCTTCTGCGCGTCGGTGAGCGTGCGCGCGTTCGGGAAGCGCTGGCCGAGCGCAAAGAACGGATCCCAGATCGCCCACGCATCGATGCCGCCGTTACGAAACGCCGCCGCTGCGTCGGCGGGCTGCAGGTTCACAGGCTGAATGTCGGCGTACGTCAGGCCGGCCGTCGCGAGCAATCGCACGACGATGTTGTGAGCGCTCGAGCCGCGCGTGAAAGCGACGCGCTTGCCTTTGAGATCGGCGATCGTGGTGATCCCCGCGTCGGCACGCACGAGAATGCCGCTGCGTTTGCCGGCGTCGGGAGCGGCCGCCAGATACACCAGCCGCGAGCCCGCCGCTTGCGCGTAGATAGGCGGCGTATCGCCGGTCTGGCCGAAGTCGATCGCGCCGCTGTTGAGCGCTTCGAGAAGCGGCGGTCCGGATTGAAACTCCACCCACGATAGCTTGATCCCCGATTGCGCGAGGCGCTTCTCGAGCAAGCCTTGTTGTTTGACGATCAGCAAAACGCCGTCTTTTTGGTAGCCGATGCGCAGTTCTTTCGCTGGGTCGGCCGAGGTCGGCGCCGCTGTCGAAGCGACGAGTGCCGCGAGCGCGAGCCCGAACGTAAAACGCGTGAAGATAGTCATCGAAGATCCTTTTGTTAAATACGCGTGCTGTAACAACTTAGATACCGGCGGCGAACGCTTCGAGCGGCGCGTCGTCGTGTGCCTCGACGCCGAGGGCGGCGAGCAGCGCGCGCCGCAAATCGTAGAACCCGGCGAATGCCGGCGAGCGCGGACGCGAAAGGCCAACGTGGAGATCGAGCGCGATGCAGCCCTCGTCGAGAACGAGCACGCGGTCGGCAAGCGAAATCGCCTCGTCGACGTCGTGCGTTACCAGCAGGACGGCGGGGCGATGCTTCCGCCACAGCGCCTCGACGAGAACGTGCATGCGCATGCGCGTGAGCGCATCGAGCGACGCGAACGGTTCGTCGAGCAACAGCAGCGCCGGTTCGCGCACGAGCGCTCGCGCGAGCGCCGCGCGCTGTGCCTCGCCGCCGGAGAGCGTGAGGGGCCACGCATCGGTGCGGTGGTCCAAGGCCACCTCGGCCAGCGCCGCCGCGGCACGTTCTCGCGCGCCCTGCGGCGGCAACCCCAGCACGACGTTCTCCCACGTCCGCTTCCACGGCAGCAACCGCGGATCTTGAAAGACGACCGTTCGCGGTTGCGCGACGACGAGGTTGCCGCCGGACGGCTCATCCAAGCCGGCCAAGAGCCGCAACAGCGTCGTTTTGCCGGAGCCGCTTCGTCCCAGCAATGCGACGAATTCGCCGGGCGCGATATCGAGATCGAGCCCGGCGAGGATGCGATTCGCACCAAATGTTTGCGTAAGGCCGCGTGCGCGAATGCTCTCGGTCACGTCGTCGCCTTGAGGATCGAGGGACGCCATCGCAATGTCCGATGTTCGATCGCCCGTACGATCGCATCGGTGCCGAGCCCGAGCAATGCGTAGACCGCGAGCCCTACCACGATCACGTCCGTACGCAAGAAGTCGCGCGCGTTCATGATGAGGTAGCCGATGCCGTGGTCGGCATTGATCTGCTCAGCGACGACGAGACTAAGCCACGCGATGCCGAGGGCTTGCCGTACGCCGACGAGCGCCGATGGAAGCGAGCCGGGCAAGATGACCTCGCGGATGACGCCCCAGCGGTCGAGCCCGAACACGCGCCCAGCCTCGATCAGCTTACGATCCACGCCCCGGATACCCGCAAAGAGCGTGATGTAGACAGGAAAGAACGATGCCAGCGCAATGAGCGTGATCTTCGGGACTTCGCTGATGCCGAACCAAAGGATCAAGAGCGGCGTCAGCCCCAAGAGCGGAACGGCGCGCAGCATCTGCATCGGCGGATCGATCGCGTCCTCGCCCGTGCGCGATAAACCGGCTATCAATGCGAGAATGGCACCCGCCGTGATGCCGATTGCGAGACCCACCACGGCGCGTGCCAGCGAAACGAGCAGATCGGGGATCAGTTCGCCGCTCGCAACGAGCGTAAACGCCGTCGCGACGATCGCCGACGGCGCCGCGATGATGCGAGCCGGAATGAGCCCGGCCATCGATCCGGCCTGCCACAGCGCGAGAATCGCGAGCGGCGAGATGAAACGCCGATAGGCGGCCGGGACGGACGTCCGGGCAGCCTTCGGCTTGCGCGACGGTAACGGTAGAGGAACCGTGCGCCCATACACATTGAGGCAGCGGCGGGAATCGAACCCGCGGTCAGAGATTTGCAATCTCACGCCTTACCACTTGGCCACGCTGCCAACAAAAATCACCGGTATCTCCTTAGAACAAACGAGCAATAAAAAAACCTCCCGCCGTATCGGCGAGAGGCTTCGTGTTCGCGCACACCGCGGTGCGCTTACGCCGAAGTAGCTCCCAGCCGACACGGTAATGCCGGGGAGATACAACATGCGCAGCAGCAGACGCCGACGTGTTTCATCGAGCGGACCATACCACACCGGTCCACTCGAACGCAAGCCCCCACCCGCACATCGCAGTCGCCGGAGGCGGCGCGAGCAGCCAATACTTCGGCATGCTTGCTTTTTGAAGCAGTAGTGCTACAATCCCCGGCATGATCGACGTCGCCGTTGCCGCGCGCTGTTGTTTCGTCCGACCGGAAATTCGGATGAGGCGCTGCTGCGCGTAAGCCACCGCATTGCGGTCACGACGCACAACCCTCTGCCGAAGCGGCAGAGGGTTTTTTTCTTGCTGACGCTTCGGTCGTCTCCGCCTCGCGCGGAAGGAACCTTTTCATGCATATCACGACACGTTGGCGAGCGCTGCTGACGCTGGCTCTCGTTCTTGCCGCCGGCGCGCACGCGACGGCCGCGGATTCCGCCAAAGAAGTGCGGATCGGCTACCAGAAAATCGGCACGCTGCTCGTGCTCAAAGGACGCGGCACACTGGAGAAGCGCTTCGCGGCGCGCGGTGTGACGGTGAAATGGATCGAATTTCAGTCGGGGCCGCCGTTGCTCGAAGCGCTCAACGCGCGTTCGATCGACATCGGCTACACCGGCGACACCCCGCCGATTTTCGCTCAGGCCGCGGGCGTGGATTTCGTTTACGTGGCCGCGCTTCCGCAGCCCGGACACAGTAGTGCGATCGTCGTAACGGACGCCTCGGGTATCAAGACGCTGGCCGATCTGCGCGGCAAGCGAATCGCCGTCACGAAGGGTTCGAGCGCGCAAAACGTGCTCGTCCACGTCCTCGAAAAAGCCCACATTCCCTATACCGGCGTCACCCCGGTCTACTTGCAGCCGGCCGATGCCGCCGCCGCGCTGAAGGGCGGGAGCGTCGACGCGTGGTCGATCTGGGATCCGTTCTATGCACTGGCTGTAAAGGATCCCGGCGTTCACAAACTCACCGACGCCTACGGCATCGCTCCCTCGAACGCGTTCTTCCTCGCGACGCGTTCGTTCGCGACGGGAAACCCCGATCTCGTCACCGCGATCATCGAGGAGGCGACGGACGTCGTCAAGTGGACCGCAACGCATCAGAACGAGGTTGCCGGCGTGCTCGCCGACGCGTCCGGCGTCGACCTCGGCGCTGAGAAGATCATCGCCGCCCGGGGTAGCTACGCCATCGGCTACCTAACCCCGGACGTGATCAAGCAGCAACAAGCCATCGCCGATACGTTTGCGAAACTCGGCTTGCTTCCGCACCCGGTCGTCGTGCAAGCCGCCGTTTGGAACCCGCACGCGAAGGTTGCGGCCGAGCAACCACGCTAGATCTTTCGGCGGCGAGCATCGCTCGCCGCCGAAATGCAACCCGTCAGCTCGCGACAGGCTGCTTGGTAATCCGCAGGTACGGCTTGAGCGTTTTCCAGCCTTGCGGAAAGCGCGTCTTGGCCTCCTCGTCGCTGACGGCGGTCGTGATGATCACGTCTCCGCCGGCTTTCCAATTCACGGGCGTCGCGACTTTGAATTTATCGGTCAGCTGTAACGAATCGATCGTCCGCAGCAACTCGACGAAGTTGCGGCCGGTCGACGCGGGATATGTCAGCTCGAGCCGGATTTTCTTAGCCGGATCGATTACGAACACCGAACGGACCGTAGCGGTCGTGTCGGCGTTCGGATGGATCAGATCGTAGAGCGTCGCGACCGAACGATCGGCGTCGGCAATCAAAGGGAAGTTCAGCGCCGTTCCCTGCGTCTCCGCGATGTCCGCGGCCCACGACGTATGCTTCTCGAGCGGGTCGACCGAGAGGCCGATGATCTTGACGTTCCGCTTCTCGAATTCGGGCTTCAGCCGCGCAGCTTCACCGAGTTCGGTCGTGCACACGGGCGTGAAGTCCGCCGGATGCGAGAAGAGAACGGCCCAGCTATCGCCGATCCAATCGTGAAACGTAATTGGACCGACGGTCGACTGTTGGGTAAAATTGGGTGCGATATCACCGAGGCGTAGAGACATATATGTAGTTCCTTTCGAATCGAGCAAGATTTAGGAAATCAGACAACGCCGATACCAATTTGAAGCGGCGGATTCAGCCGCGCATCGCGAACGTCGATCTGCCGCGCGAGCAGGCCGTTCTTCAGAAAGAGATCTGCCGTGCGCTGCTGTTCAGCGAGAAAGCCGTCGCTGACGGTCTGCAGGCCCCACGGTCGGGCGCGAATGAACGGCTCCCAAGCAACGCGATCGCCGCCGAACTCCACGTCGGCGGCCAGCAGCTCCGCCGCCTCGGCCGGATGCGCGGCCGTCCACTCATCCGCCTCGTCTAACGCCGCAACGACCCGCTCCAGGACGTCGCGATGTTCATCCGCGAAGCGGCGCGCGGCGAAGAACACGGAGGGGTTGCTGATCAACTCTTCCGTGCGGGCGAGGAAGCGGATCGACGGATCGTCGATGACGGCGCCGGTCGCCCACGCATCGATTTCGCCGTTGCGTAACGCCGTGTCGGCCGCGGCATCGCTGCGGATATCGACCGGCACAATATCGCGCCAGCCGACATCCGCAAGCGCGAGCCCGAAGATCAGCAACTGCTGCAGCCACGAACCGACCGCCAGACCGACGCGCTTACCGCGCAAATCGGCAAGGTCCCGAATCGGAGACGTCTGCGCAACGACGATCCCGCCGACGGGGCGTCCGGCCGACGTGGCGACATAGACGAGCGGGATCCCGTCAGCTTGGCCGGTAATCGGCGGCGTTGCGCCCGTTCCGCCGAGGTCGATGGTGCCGGCTGCGATGTAGTCCACCGTGCGCGGACCGACCTGAAAACGCACGAACTCGACGGACTCAACTTCCGATCCGGCGAGGTGCCGTTCGAGAATCGGCGTCCGGCTGAGGATGCGCAGGGACAAATTGTTGGGGTGGAGACCGAGACGCAGTTTCATGATGTACTCGCGCGCGCGAGCGCAGCTCGACGGCGTTCGTGCATAAACCGCAGATCGACGACATCCTCGAGGTCCAACGATGACGGTACGGCAGCGAGCTTTGCCTGCAGCTCGATAAGTTCACGTAAGCCGACGAGGTCGAGCTCGCCGTCGAGACACACGGCATCCCGCTCGCGCGCAACCGCGCGCTGCGCGATTCGCGCAGCGATCTGCAAGTGATCGGCCAAGAACGCCGCGTAGTCGTCCGGATCAGCGTAGGCGGCCTGCGTCGCCGTCTTCACCGAATCGAGCACCCGTTGCACGAGTTCGGGATCGCGCTCGATCGCATCGAGACCCGCGACCTGCACGCTCCATTGCAGCCGCGGTAAGTAATCCCGGTCGGCGACGCTGCCCCAATTGCGCAATACGCCCGCATCCTCACCGATCGACACGGACGGTTCGACGAGCAACGCTCCCTCGATCTCGCGCCGCTCGATCAGTTCGATCGCTTCGGGATAACGCGGGCCGAGGCCGACAATTTCCACGTCGCGATCGGGATCGAGGCCGTGATGCGTTAGGATCTCGCGCAGAAACCAATAGCCGCAGCTCCCGATCGTGAGCGCGCCGAGACGGCGCCCCCGCAGTTCAGACCAGGCCTCGATTTCCTGGTGCAACGTCAGATACATCAGCGCCGGCCGCTTCTCGCCGCTCGCGACGATACGAAATCGCGCGCCGGCCGCAATCGCCGTTACGCTCGGCGGCGAACCGATGTCGCCGATCCAGAGGTCGCCTCGATCGTAGGCCGCTGCGAGCTCCGGACCGCCGAAGATCGTCCGGACCGACAGATCGAGACCGGCGCGTGCGAAGATGCCGCGTGCCACGCCGTAGCGCACCGTGAATGCCGAGAGGTGCGTCGGCGACCCGTATTCGATCGCCGTCACGCCGGCAGCGCCTTCGCGGCGGCGGCCTTGGCATAGACGGAGGGTGCCAGCAAGTCCCTCGTCGTTCTCACCAAGTCGACATCGCTCGGCACCGCACCAGACGATTTGAGAATCGGTCCCGCGCCGGCAATCCGTTCGTAGTCCGCGCGCTCGATCGCCGGATGATCGATGTCGCCGCGAGCGAGAATTGCTTTCGCGATCGCGGGGTCGAGATCGGAGGCTTTGGCGTAGAGCGCATTCGTCTCGTCCGGATGCTCGTGGATGTACTTGCGGGCGCGGTCGAATTCGAGCAGGACCAGTTGCGTGAGGTCCGGATTTTCGTTGATGAACTCCTCGCGACCGAAGAGCGCACCGCCCGTGATCAGGCTTTGATCGCGGTAGAGGAAGCGCGCACGCTTCTCGACGAGCACGATCGAGAGATCCGGGTCGAGACCCGCCCACGCATCGACGCGCCCGCTTTCGAGTGCGGCGCGGCCGTCGGGATGCTGGAGCGGAACGATCTCAACGTCGTTCTCGCTGATGCCGGCCTTCTGCAGCGCGCGTAAGGTGAAAATGTACGGCTCCGTGCCGCGCGTCGCCGCGATCTTCTTCCCTTTGAGATCGGCAATCGACTTCAGCGGTGAATTGATCAACGTGAGCAGTCCGGTCGATTCGCCGCGCAGGTTGAAGTACAAGAGCTTCACCGGCGTCCCGTTCGCACGGCCGAGCAGGCCGGCTGAGGCCGCCGCGCTGCCGAAGTCCGCGCTGCGAGAACGCAGAAATTCCAGCGTCTTGTTGCTGCCGAGCGAGAGGATCCAATTGACATTGATTCCCCGCGGCTTGAGCGCTTCTTCGAGCCAGCCTTTTTCTTTCACGATCAACGTCGTCGGAACGGTATACGCGAACGCAATATTGAGCACGGTCGGAGCCGCGGCGCGGGCTCGGTGAGGCGTCGCGAGCGCGGCGCCCGCCGCCAAAGCGGAGATCGAGCGCACGAACTGCGCGCGGTGTAGCGAAGACATGACGAATGATTCCTTTTCGGTTCGTTAGGATGTAAGTGAAGGAACTCGGCCGCCGGCGCGCTCCTCGACGATGCGATGGGCCTGCGCGAGCGGAGATGGATCGATGAAGTCATCGAAGTTCACAGGATGATCGATGAAGCCGTACTCGAGCAGCAGATCGTGCTGACGCTGGAGCGCGGCAACGCGCTCCTCGGAGAGATCGGGGGTCAGCGTGCTAGTCACGTCGGGCCGGTAGGCAGCAATCACAACGTCTTCGCCGCTGCCGACTTCCTGGGCGATGATGCGCCGCGCCGCATCCGGCGTCGCGCGAGCCCACGCCGCCGACTCGAGGACGCGCGCTACGACGCGCGCCACCCAGCCGGGCTGCTGGCCGAGGAGCGCGCCGTCGACCGTCAGCGCGAGCAGGGTTGCGTTGTTCAGGCGCTGGTACGGATCCGGTGACGCATCGAGATCCACGACGACGTGCCCGCCGAGCAACGCAGCAGTCTCGACGCCGACGGAGCCGGGCGCGAAGATCGCATCCACTTCGCCGCGGATCAGCGCGAACGTCTCGGCGCGCTGCAGCGCGCGCATCGTGCCGAAGCCCCACAGCGAACCGGCGTGCGAAGCACTGCTCTGCGCCTCATCCACGTAGCGGCTCTCGACCGGCAGATCGACGAACTCGACGTCGTCTTCGGTGAGACCGGCCGTCGCTAGCGCCGAAAGGAAACCGCGAACTCCGCTCGCGCGCCAGAAATCGATCGGATCGTTGACGCGTCGCGGCAGACCCAAGCGCTTTCCGCGCAAGTCGGCGGCGTTGCGAATGCCGCTCTCCGGCAGCGCGATCACCGCCTGCACTTCGTCGTTCCAGCTCAAACCGATGAGCCGCACGTCATGCCCGCTCGAGCGCGCCCAGAGCGGCGGAATGTGGCCGCCGTGACGAAACGAGTGCGGCTGCGTGTGCGAAAAATGCGATTGCCGCACGGCGGGATCGTTCGAAACACGCAGCGACTGAATGCGCACGCCGTCGGCGGCGAACTCCTCGTCGAGCAAGCCGCGTTGAACCGCAATGCTGAACGCCGTGGGGACCGGGCAGCGGGTGTACCAGAGCGTATCGATCGGCATCACATGTCTTTCATGCAAGAACGGGGGCGCTGGAAGATGTGCGAACGATCAGCTCGTCGAGCAGCAGCGCTTTGAGCGCGCCGAATTCGGGCGACGTCCGCGTTCGGGGGCGTGGCAAATCGACGTCGATCGCGCGCGCGATGCGCGCCGGTGGCCCTTTGAGCACGATGACGCGGTCGCTGAGCACGAGCGCTTCGTCGATATCGTGCGTAATCACGATCGTCGTCGGGACGGTCGTACCGACAATGGCGAGCAAGTGTTCCTGCATTGCTACGCGCGTGAGCGGATCGAGCGCAGCGAACGGCTCGTCGAGCAGCAGCAGGCGCGGGCCGCCGACGAGCGCGCGCGCGATGCCGACGCGCTGCGCCATGCCGCCCGAAAGTTGGCGCGGAAGGGCATCAGCGAAGGCGGTGAGCCCGACCCGCTCGATGGCGGCATCGACCGCCGGGCCGCGGTCACGCTGCAAGACATCCCAAATGCCGAACTCGACGTTTTTACGCACCGTCAGCCACGGCATCAGGCGCGGCTCTTGGAACACCACACCGATATCGGAACGCGGCCCCGCCAGGCGATCGCCGTCGATGAAAACGCTCCCCGAGGTGGAAGTCTCCAATCCCGCAAGGAGGCGCAAGAGCGTCGTCTTGCCCGATCCGCTCGGGCCGATGATTCCGATGACACGCTCGTCTCCGATGCTCAGGTCGAGCGGACCCAGCGCGCGGAATGCGTCATACGACTTGACGAGCGCAGCAAGTTCGATCATCGGTTGCCGACGGTATCTTCCCAGCGCAAAGCGCGCCGGGCAATCGCAACCAGAACGAGATCGGTCGCCTTTCCGGCGAGTGCGAAGATCAGCATGGCGGCGAGGATCAGCGCGGGCTGACCGTTGTTCTCGCCCTCGAGCAGCAGATAGCCGATGCCCTGGCTTGCGCCCATCAACTCCGCGGCGACGACGAACATCCAGGCCAGCGCGAAGCCCGTGCGCAGGCCGGTAACGTACGACGGCAGACTCGCCGGTAACAGGACTGCTCGTACGAGCCGTACGCCGTGCATGCGATACACGCGACCGACTTCGATCAGCTTGCGGTCCACGCTCGCGATGCCGCTCATCAAGTTGAGATAGACCGGAAAAAAGACGCCCAGCGCAATCAGGGCAATTTTCGACTGCTCGGCGATACCGAGCCAGAGAATGAAGATCGGCACCCAAGCGATCGCCGGAATACTGCGCAGCGATTGCAGCGTCGGATCGAGTATCCGCCGCCACAGTTGCGAGTACCCCGTCAGTGCTCCCATGACCGTCGCCGCGCTCGCACCGAGGATGAAGCCCGACGCGACCCGTTCGAACGAGCGCCACAAATGATAGGTCAACTTCCCGCTGAGTGCGAGCCCGCGCAATTCAGCCAGCACCGCCGACGGAGGCGGGAACAGATAGGCGGGAATGAGGTGCAGTCGCGCGACGAACTCCCACGCGGCGAGCAGCGCGACGGGGACGATGATCGGTAGCGCCCAGGCCGCCCGTGCGCCTGCCGAACCGCGTATCTGCGCACCGGCATCGGCCCCAAGAAACGGCTCGGCTTGCGGGACGGTTAGTGCGTTAAGAGTACGCACGCCCACCCGACGATCAGTGCGACGGGGATGAGCGTGAGGATGACGGACGGCTTAGCCGCCGGTCCCGGACCCTGGCGCTCATCGCAGATCGAGAGTTCATGCATGATGCGGTTGCGCACGATTACACGGCCGCGAGCATCGGATGTTGCAGATCCTCACGCACGCGCCGGGCCGCTGCGGGGTCGGCGCAGCCCACATCGAGCGCGTGCGCGAGTGAGGTGAACGCTCCGGGGAGTTCTCCGAGCACGAAGAGCGACCGCTTCCGGTTCGCGGTGAACCACGCGCGGCCGAATTCGGGCTCGGTCAACCGCAACGTGAAGCCCGCGCGTTCGCGCAACGCGATGAGGCCGGCATTCGAACGATCGGTGTTCTTGGTGAGGTAGAGCACGACGTCCGACTGCATCACCGCGCCGACGATTCGCGCGCGGTGCGCGAAATCGTCGGCAAACTCGATCGCCGGATCGATTGCGTGGGCGCGGATGCGGCAGTACGGTGCGACGGTCCGCAATACCCGGCAGATCGCTTCCGCATCGTCGGTGCGCGTCGAGTCGGGGATTAGGACCGTCACCCGCGTTTCAGCCGACACGGTAAACGAAGTTCTGGACGTCGGGAACGCTCGGAATGATCTTCTCGTCCGCGAACCACCGCGCAACGCGGAGGAGCGAAGCGGCGACATTCGCGTTCACTGCCGTGTACGTCACCGGTGCGCGGTGCGCGAGCAAGTCCGCCGTCGTCTGATCGACTTTGGCATCGTCTGCCCACAGCCGGGCCGCTGCAGCCGGATTCGCCGTCGTCCACTTGTTCTCGGCGATCAGCGCATCGTACACGATGTGCACCGCCTCGGGCTGTTGCGCGATCAGGCTGTTGCGCGCGACCACGATCGTTGCATTCTCGTCGTCGATCGCGTGCGACACCGCAATGACCCGTGCTTTGTCGCGAATCTGCGCGATGGCGAGGTACGGATCCCAGACCGACCACCCGACGACGGCACCGGTGGAGAACGCGTACGCGCCGTCCGCCGGTCCAAGGTACACGCGGTCGACTTTGTCGTAGGGGATGCCGTGTTTTGAGAGTGCGAGCGCGAGGAGATATTCGCCGCTCCCGCCGCGGTTCACCGCGACGCGCTTTCCGATGAGTTGCGGCACGGCCGTGATGCCGCTGTCGGGCCGCACGATCACGCCTTCACCGTCCGCGCTGGGCAGCGCGTACGCGAAGATCTTGAACGGCGCGCCCGCGACCATCGCGGAGGAAGCCGACGTGGCGCTTCCTTCGGTGATGTCGAGGCTGCCCGGCGTCAGGGCTTCGACCGCCGGCGCGAAGGCCGGGAACGGACCGTCCCATTCCACCGTGTAGCCGCGCGCCGCAAGGGCCGTTGCGATCGTGCCGCGCAGCCGGCCGATGTTAAGCGGCGTCAGGCTCTTGAGATACCCGATGCGCACGACTTTCGAATCGGCCGCGCGGACGCGGCTACCGAGCAGCGTCGCGGCCGCTAAACCGCCGGCTCCGGCGAGCAGTTGCCGGCGCGATGGCGAGGTATATGCGCTCATCGGAGCCGCCCCGCCGCGCGTGCTTGCTCGGTGAGACCCGAGAGCGCGAATTGCTGTTCCAAAACGCCCGGACCGAACGGCTTCGATCCACCGAGCGCTTCCGCGAGCAGTTGGAACTGCGCGCCCTCTTCGAGCAACTGCGCATATTCGATCGTCTTCACGAAGCCGCGCGTTCCCCACACGGTCGCCCCGCCGTTCGCCTCGAGCACCGCCGGCGTCGATGCGTTCTCCGCCAACCGCTCGAGGATGAAGTCGACCTGCGCTTGACGGCGATCGATGTACACCGGAATCTCGCTCGCGAGCGTCCAGCGCTGAACGGGAACATAGCGAATGGGCAACGGCCGGTGCGTTTGCGACCACGCTCCGAGATGCGTCGAGTGGATGTGCACCGCGGTTGTGATCTCGGGCCGCTGCGCGAGCAGTGCGGCGAAACCGTGCGGATCGCCGACGATCTTCGGACCGGCGACGATCGTTCCGTCGAAGGTCAGCACGACCGGCGCGATCGATTGATCGCGGGCGAACGGGCCCGGTTGCACGAGGCCCACGAGCAGATCTTCGCCCGGAATGCGCTCGACGGCTTGAATCGTGCCGTTAATCGCGAGCGTTCCGGTCTCACGGAGAACGCGAAACGCATGCTCGGCATCGGCTTTCGTTTGTTCGACGAATTGTTGAATTTTGGGACTGATGGCATGGTCGATGAGGGTCATTAGAACTCCTGAAAAAAGTGAATGAGTGCAAGGCGGAACATGCGCTCGCAACATCGCCGCGTCAACGCGCTGCTCCGGCGACGCTTGCGGCAACGCGCGGCGGCTCGACGTCAAGCGCGGCGCGGCCGAGAAACAGCGGCAAGACCTCTTCGCCGACGCGGTAGGCTTCTTCGAGATGCGGCAGACCGGCGAGGACGAGCGCGTCGGCGCCGATACGCACGAGATCGTCCAACCGCTCAGCCACTTGTTCGTAACTGCCTACGATGCCGATCGTCGGGAAGTCGCCAAGCAACGCGATCCCGCTCCAGAGATTGGGGGCGATGATCAAGTCTTCGTACCCCGTCGGCACGCCCGGCTGATACGCCGCGAGCCGCCGGCTGCCGACCGACTCGGCCTTGCGATTGCGCAACATCTCGATCTGATCGGGCCGCACGCGTTCCCACCCAAGGCGCACTTCGCGCCAGGCTTCTTCTTCGGTCGGACGTGCGATGACGTGGGCGCGAACCGCAAAGCGCGCCTCGCGGCCAAGCAGCGCCGTTCGCTCGCGCACGCGGTCGAACTTGCGCTCGAGATCGTGCGGATGTTCCAGCCACGAGAGGTAGTAGTCGGCGTGCGCGCTTGCCGCATCGATCGCCGCGTCCGACGAACCGGAAAAGTAGACGTCCGGCACGGGCAGCCCAGCGAGCGCGCCACGGAGACCGCCGTTGGTTACCTGATAGAAGTCGCCGGCGTAGTCGAACGGTGCGCCCGACCAGACGCCTTTGAGCACGTCGAGGAACTCGGCCGTCCGCGCGTATCGATCGTCGTGTCCGACAAAGTCACCCCACCAGTGCTGCTGCGGTCCGCCGCCGCCCGTGATGATATTGTAGACGACTCGTCCGTGCGAGAGCCGCTGCAGCGTTGCCGACATGCGCGCGGTTTGCACCGGATCGAGAAATCCCGGCTGGAACGCGATCATGAAGCGGAACGTCGTCGTCGCGCGCGCCATCGCCGCCGACGCGATCCACGGATCGTCCGTCTCCGGGAACGACGGCAGCAATCCGCCGTAGAAACCGGCAGCTTCCGCGGCGCGCGCGACCTCCGTCATGTAATCGAGATACGTGTACCCGCCGGGTCCGTCGTCGCGCCGGCCGGGAGCCAGACTACCGGCGGATCGCGGCGTCCAATCGCCGCGCGTCTTCGGCGCGTTTCGCCACGACGACATATCGCCGGTCATCGGAATCCGCCAATAGACCGGAAGCCGTTCGCTGCGCAGCGCCATCAGCCGGCCCGCTCGAGCAACGGCGCGTGGAGCAACGGCAACAAGTATTCTCCGAGCCGATACGCTTCTTCGAGCCGCGGCACGGCATCAATGACGAACGAGGTGATCCCGATTTCCGCGTAGGCGTGCAGGCGCTCTGCGATGTCGGCATACGATCCGGTCAGGGCGCCGGCGAACGGGTAGCCGGCAGCGATTAGCCGGTCGCGCTCGGTGCGCGCCTCCGTCGCGTACTCGCGCGCGACGATCGGCACGCGCAAGCCGTAGCGAACGGCACGGCCGGCATCGTCGGCCAACCTGCGATGCCGCCCGAGCAGAACGGTCAGCGTTTGGGGTTCGAGCGCCGCGAAGACGTGTACGTCGGCGTGCCGCGCGGAAAATGCCAGCAGCCCTTCGTCATCACCGCTCGCGTACACCGCGGGGAAACGCCGTATGCCGGCGCGCACGTTCTGCGTGCGGTGCAACGCAAAGAGCGCGCCGCCCGCGACCGAGAAAAACCGGCCGGTGAAATCGAACGGCGCTTCGCCCCAGACGCCTTCGGCGACGACGAGCAGTTCCTGCGCGCGCAGAAAACGATCTTCATCGGCTGCGTCATCAAGTTGCAGCATCCAGCCCAGCCGGTCGTTGAAGAAGCGTTGAAATGTGAACGCCAATTTCGCGGCATACACCGCCGAGGCGAATCGGGGCTCGAACTCGGGCACGATCTTCACGTGCCGCGTCTCGCGCGCCAGCGCCGAACCCAGCACCCACGGCTCGTCGCCGTCCGGATCGTTCGGCAAGAGCAAACCGTCGAAGCCGGCCAGATCCGCCGCGCGCGCGACCTGCACCGCATAATCGGCGTACGTGAAGCGGCCGGGCCGTTCGTCGCGCACCGACTGATGAAAGCGCACCTGACGCCGCGTTTCGCGTGCCGGCAGCGCCCACAGCGTCTCGACGCTCATACGGCCGCCACTCTGGATTGAGCCAAGGTTTCGCGCGCCGCGCGCAACGGCTCGTGGCTCGCCCACGCGCGCACGTCGACGGGCCGCTCGAGAAAACCATGGGCGTAGAGAAAGTCCGCTTGCCGCGCCAATAAGTCGAGCCGGTCGTCAGACAAACTCGGATGGAGCGATTTGTGAAAATCGTTCCGGTACGCGGCGACGACGCCTTCGGGTCCCGAACGCGTCTCGCGCTGCAACACCGCACGCACCTCATCGAGGTTATCCGCGGCCCAGTCGGCCGCGCGCAGCGACTGCGCGAGAAACTTCACCACGAGCTCCGGATATTCGGCGAGAATGCGCTCGTGCACCGTGATCGGCCGCGGCGTGCCGTTGTTGACGCGGTAGCGACGGTCGGGATACGTGTCCAAGTCGATCCCGACGACGACGCCCGCGCGCAGTGCGTCTTCAGCGGCCGCCGCGCCCTTCACGTAGACCGCGTCGACTTCACCCCGAGCAAGATAGTCGATGCCGTGCCACCACGAACGCCCATCGGGCGAGGCGTAATCGCTCCGCACGGCTTCGCCCGTCTCCGCCGGAACCTCGACGAAGCGCACATCATGGTATGTCAAACCAACGCGCGCGAGCGTCTCAACGATGCCGTGCAGCGACATCGCGCGCGGAAAACTCAGTCCGCGCGTGGCGCCCCACACCGGCATCGCGACGCGCTTGCCCTTGAGATGCTCGGGCCGGGTGATTCCCGAATCCGGACGCACCAGAATCGCTTGCAACTCATCGATCCACGTGAGACCGATCAAGCGCGTCGGTGCACCTTCGGCATAGGCGGCAAGCGCCGGGACGTTTCCGCCCTCGCGGAAGAGTCCGATCAGTTGGTGATCGTAGTGATGCCGGATCAGTTCGCGCGGACCGTCCTGCAAGATCCCGACCTGCAGTCCGCCCGAGCCGAGTTCTTCCGTCAGCCAACCCAGCGAGTAGGCGAGACCGCTCGCCGTCGGCACGGGGCAACGCGTGTACCACACGTGGGTCAGCGTCTCGTCCGGTGCGCTCATCGTGCGGCAAACCCCGTCGCGTGCATGAGTTCCCGTTGACGCGGGTCCTCCGGACGCTCGATCTTCGTGCGTAGCGGCAAGAGGGGAAAGAGCAGATCCGCCACGCGATACGCTTCTTCAAGCAGCGGTTGACCCGAGAGGATGAACGTATCGAAGCCGGCGTCTTGGTATTCGCGCAAGCGAGCTGCGACCGTCTCGGGATCGCCGACGAGCGCCGTTCCCGGACCCGTGCGAATCAGTCCGAAACCCGCCCACAAGTCAGGCGCGATCTCCCAGTCCTGCGCGCGCCGCGAGGAGCCGCTGCCGATCAACGCGTTCATCCGCTTCTGACCGTGCGAATCGGAGCCCAGGGCGTTCGCGCGGTTGAACGCGACCGCATCGGGGTCCATGTGGTCCATCAGCCACTGTGCAGCGGCCCACGCCTCGGCTTTCGTCTCGCGCACGATGACGTTCAAGCGGATGCCGAATTTTACGTTCCGCCCGCGCGCCGCCGCGAGGGCGCGCACCTTGGCGATCTTTTCAGCCGCGATATCGACCGGTTCACCCCAGGTAAGATACGTGTCGGCGTGCTTGGCCGCAACGGCCAGCGCCGCCGGCGACGATCCGGCGTAGAAGAGCGGCGGGTATTTTTGGGTGGGCTCGAGCGAGAGTTCCGCACCGCGCAATGAGAAGAATTCGCCCTTGAAATCGACGCGTTCGGCCGCGATGAGCCGGCGGTAGAGCGTCCAGTATTCGTCGGTCATCCGGTAGCGGTCGTCGTGCTCTTCGTAGATGCCGTACGGCGGCATCTGGTGCGATTCGCCGGTAATGATGTTCAGGATCAGCCGGCCATCGGAAAACTGATCGAACGTCGCGGCCTTCTGCGCGAGCATCAACGGCGCGACGATTCCGGGATGAACGGCGATGATGAACTTCATCTGCTTGGTCAGCGGAATCAGCGCGGCGCCCATAACCCACGCATCATGCGCGCCGCCGCCGGTCGCGAGCAGCGCGCCGGTGAAGCCGAGGTAGTCGACCGCGGTCGCGAGCTGGCGGATGTAGCCGAAATCGATTTTTCGCGCGCCCGCTGCGCTCCAAGGGTAGTAACCATCGCGTGGGACCAGGTACCAATAGACGTCCATACCGCACTTACATCGGAGACGAGGGAAAATGAAAAAACCCCGGGCCTGCGGCTCGGGGTTCGTGGTCGCTCTCGCGACTAGACCAACGTAGTGGCTAGCGCGAAGATGTTACGACATAACGAAACTCGGCCGACATTCCGACGGACACAGACAACACGGACACGAGAACGATTGCGTCATTGCGGCGATAGTAGCATGGCCAGCATGCACTTGTCTAGCGGCTTCTAAGTAGCCGCCGGACGGCGATGAGGATGTAGGCGTAGACGAGTAGCGCGAAACCATCGACGGCCGCCGTCGCCACCGTCGCGAGATGCGGATTCGGATTTTGGAATGGCGAGAACGGCGCGGTGGAAATCGCTGAGCCGACCGCCAGTGCAAGCACCGTCGAGTTCAGCCGGCGCAGCAGCGCTGCGCCGGCGTCCGGCGTCATCGTTCCGGCCCGGATTTGCCGCGCGACGGCCGCCCGCATGAGCAAGAGCCACGCCGCGTAAAGCGCCGTGCCCGCAAGGAGCGCGACGATCACGTAAACCCCGAGCCTGTCGACCACGTTCGGATCAGGCATCGAGCGCCAGCAAATCCTTCCCCAGCGTGAGCGTGCCGGAATAATGCAGGCGAACGGGATCGCTCCAATCGGCGTCGGTAAGCGTCGGATCGTACGACGGCACGAAATGCGAGAGCACCAAATGCTTCACGTCCGCCAGCGCCGCAATGCGGCCGACATCGACCGCTTCGGTATGGCCGGCAACGATGTGTTCGCGCAGGCGCGTCGCGTTGGGGACGAGCTTCAGGAGCCGGTCGAGCGCCGATTCCAGGACCACTTCGTGGATCAGCATGTCGGCGCCGCGCGCGAAATCCGCCAGCGCTTCGCTGTACGCCGTATCACCGGAGAACACGACGACGCGGTCGCGTGAGGTGAATTTGAACGCATAGGCCGGCACGACGGGCGGGTGCGGAACGAGCAGCGCTTCAACGCGTACGCGCTCGTCTTGGTAAACCAGTCCAGGAGCCGCGATTTCGTGCGCCGCGAACAGCGTGCGCGGATCGGGCCGGCCTTCATCGGGAATGCGAATCGCGATGTCGTAGGCGTGGTAACGCAGCGCCAGTTCGACCAAATCGGTCACGAGCGGCGGTCCGTAGGCGTCGACCGGCGTGCGCAACCCGCTCGCCCAGGCGAGCACGAGCAGGTTGCCGAGATCGGCGTTGTGATCGCTGTGATGATGCGTGATGAAGATCGCGCGCAGCGTCGCTACCCCGATCTTCGCATCGACGAGTTGCCGGCCCACGCCGTAGCCGCAGTCGACCAGATAGGGAACGTCGTCCACGATCACCGCGGCCGCCGGTGACGAACGGCCGGGCCGCAATGCCGGTCCGCCGGCGGTACCGAGGAGGACGACGCGCACGCTGCTAGGCGCCGCGCAGCGCGGCGCGATTGTTCGCGAGCACGGCGGCGTAACGCGCGAGCCGCACGCCTTGATAGCGCGCCGCAGCGAGCACCTCGGGCGGAAGCTCGCCGCCGCGCGGATCGGTGTAGCTGGTACCGTACGGGTTGCCGCCCGCTTTGCCGATCGACGGATCGGTGTAGCTCGGCGGCACGATGATCGCGCCCCAATGATACATCATGTTGTAGATCGTCATCAGCGTCGTTTCTTGGCCGCCGTGCGCGTATGACGCACCGACGAACGCGGTCGCAGCTTTGTCGGCAAGGAGGCCCTTCATCCAGAGCGGTCCGCTGGTGTCGAGAAACTGCTTGAGCTGCGCCGACATCGCGCCGAAACGCGTCGGCGTCCCGAATGCGAAGCCGTCGGCCCATTCGAGATCGGCCAGCGTCGCTTCGGCCACATGCTGGGTCGCGACGCGATGCTGCTCCCAGCCCTTGTTCGACGCGATCGCCTCGTCGGGCGCGAGTTCGCGCACTTTGCGCAGGCGCACGTCGGCGCCGATCGACCGCGCTCCCGCTTCAATCGCTTGCGCGATCGTATACGCGTTGCCGGTCGAACTGTAGTAGATTACCGCGATGTTTGCCATTGTGTCATTCTTGCGCACATTGCGCAGGTCAGCCGAGGAATTTCCGCAAGCCGCGCGGTGCGTCGCTATCGATGCCCGAGCGGCGCGCGAGCGCGAGCGCGAGTACTTGACCGCCGACGATCCACGCAAGCGGGGCGAACCGTCCGGCGGCGGGCGGACCGAATACCGGCGCGTTGCCACACGCATCGCCGAGTGCGGCGACGACGGCGTGCGCGGCGCGCGCGACATCGAGTACCGCGCACACCGCTGCGCTCGATGATGCGTCAACGATGCCGACCAGACCGCGTGCCGGCTCGAGGATCGCCGTGCTGCCGTGATGGAATTCGCCGGCGCCGAAGCCCTCGGCGTGACGATACGATGCTTCCTTGATCTTCAGTGCGATCTCCGCTGCAACCGGCACGCCGTACCCGGCACCGATCACGACGATGCTCTGGGCCGCTTCGAGCGACGCCGCCGCACGGTCCATTTCGGAAAACGCATCGCCCTCAAGCCATGCAGCGATCGTACTCGCCGCACGTTCGAGCGCGGCGGCCGCCGCCGTATCGCCGTCCACGCCGCGCCCGGCCGCCCACAACAGGATTGCCGCCATCGCCGTGACGCTTTTGCTCGCCGGGACGGCGGTCTCCGCACCCGCGAGGATGTCGATCGTGACATCGGCGCGCGCTGCGAGCGGCGACTTCGCATCGTTGGTCAGCGCGATCGTGCGCACCGGGCCGAGGGCATCCAGCGCGTCGAGAACATCCGCCGTGCGCCCGCTCTGCGAGAGCGCAACGGCACAGCAGCCGCGGTGCGCGTCCGCTCGGAAGCGCGCCTCCGACGCGGCGAGCGATTCCGCGCGGCGTCCGAAGCGCCGCCACGCGAGCGTCGCAAGTTGCGCCACGAACAGGCTGCTGCCGCTGCCGATGAAGAGCGGTTCCCGATCGCCGATGGCCGCATCGAGAGATTTCGCCGTCCGCGATACCGCGAGCCGCGCAAGCACCGCCGGCTGCTCCCGGATCTCCGCCTCGAACTGCTGTCCAGCCATCGTCCTGGCCTTTCGCCGCAACTCGCCCGAACACTCGATGAGTCCCGCGGGGCATGAAAGCGATTCGCATCACCGCCTTTGGCGGACCTGAAGTCCTCACCGTCTCCGACGTCGAGCGCCCCACACCCAAAGCCGGCGAAGCCCTCGTCCGCATTGCCGCGGCCGGCGTAAATTATATGGATATCGGCATGCGCGCCGGCCGGCGTCCCGGCATGACCGTGCCGTTGACGCTGGGCGGCGAAGCATCGGGTACGGTGGAGAGCGTCGGTGAAGGCGTCACCGACGTGAAGCCCGGCGATCGCGTGATGTACGCCATGGTCATGGGGTCCTATGCGGAATTCGCGGTCGTACCGGTGGCCTCGCTCGTGCTCGTGCCGCCCGACATGGATCTCGTGCAAGCCGCCGCGCTTCCGCTGCAAGGCTTCACCGCGCACTATCTCGTGCACGACTTCCGCAAGATCGGCCCCGGTTCGACCGTGCTCGTGCATGCGGTTGCCGGCGGCGTCGGGCTGCTGCTTACGCAGTATGCGACGCACCTCGGCGCGCACGTGATCGGTACGACGTCGACTGAAGAGAAAGCGGCCAAGGCCAAAGCGATGGGCGCGAAAGACGTGATCATCTATACCAAGACGAACTTCGCCGATGAAGTCAAGCGGATCACCGGTGGTAAGGGCGTCGACCTTATCCTCGACGCGGTTGGGAAAACGACGTTTCCCGGCGACTTGGAAGCGGCCGGAGTGCGCGGCAACATCGTGGTCTACGGCGCATCGAGCGGCCAAGCTGACCCCGTCAGCCCGAACTCGTTTAGCGCCAAAGCGCTGACCGTCAGCGGCGCCGGTCTCGCCGCCTTCATCCCGACGCGCGCCGACATCGTGCGCCGCGCCGACGATCTGCTCGCCGGTTTGAAGGCCGGTTGGCTCAAACTCTCGATCGAGCACGTGTTTCCGCTCGAGAAAGCGCCGGAAGCCCACACGCTGCTCGAATCGCGCGCTACGTCGGGGAAATTGCTGCTGACCCTTTGAGCCCGCGTAACGCAACGTAGATTTGTACGCCGACCACGAGCACCGATACACCGATAAACGCCGCACTGATGGGATGCTGGACGAGCACGATCGGATCGCCTTGCGAGAGAAACATCGCACGGCGAAAATTCTCCTCGACCAGCGGCCCCAGCACGTAGCCGAGCAAAATCGGCGCAACCGGAAATTTCAACGCGACGAACACCGCGCCGATCACGCCGAACACCAGCACTTCGCCGACTTCGAAGAGGCTGTTGTTCGTGCTGTAGACGCCGACGGCGATGAAGAACAACGCGGCCGGATAGAGATACCGGTACGGCACCTGCAGCACTTTGACCCACAGGCCGATCAGCGGCACGTTGAGGAGCACGAGCAGCACGTTGCCGATCCAGAAGCTCGCGATCAAGCCCCAGAAGATATCCGCGTGCTGCGTGATCAACGCGGGGCCCGGCTGGATCCCGTGAATCAGCAGCGCACCGAGTAAGAGCGCCATGACGGGGTCACCCGGAATGCCCAAACTCATCGTCGGAATGAAGTCGACTTGCGTCTTCGAGTGCGATGATGCTTCAGGCGCGGCGACGCCCGCAATTTCTCCGTGGCCGAACAACTCCGGATTTTTCGAGATACGCTTCTCGAAGGCGTAGGCGATGAAGGTGGTGATCGTGGGGCCGGTGCCGGGCATCGCACCGAAGAGCGTGCCGATCGACGTTCCGCGAACGATCGGCCAGAACGCGCGCTTGAGTTCGGCCCGAGTCGGCAGCATGTCGCGCACGCCGATCGACGCGTTGCCGCTGACCTTGAGGCGGTTCACGTTGCGCAGGAATTCGGTGACGCCGAAGAGTCCGAGCGCGAGCGCTACCAGTTGCACGCCGTCGGCGAGCGTCGTCATTCCGTACGTGAAGCGGCTCACGCCGGTGTTCGGGTCCGTGCCGACCACGCCGAGCAGCATTCCGACGACCGCCATCGCGACGCCCTTGACGGGCGAGCCGCTCGACATCGTGCCGCCGGCGATCAGGCCCAGCAGCATGATCGAGAACAACTCGGCGGGACCGAACTTGAACGCGATCTGCACGAGCAAGGGCGAGGCGAAAATCATGACGATGATACCGACGGACGCGGCAAAGAACGACGCGATCATCGTCACGCCGAGCGCCGTTCCGCCTTTGCCCTTCAGCGTGAGCGGATAGCCGTCGAGGCACGTCACCGCATGCGGCGGATGGCATGGTAAGTTCAGCAAGATCGCGCCGATCGCGCCGCCGTATTGCGAACCGTAGAAAATGCCGGCGAGCATCAAGATCGCGGGCACCGGCGCCATCGCGTACGTGAGCGGCAAGAGGATCGAGATCGCGGAGAGCGGCCCCATCCCCGGCAGCACGCCGATCAGGTTGCCGACGAACACGCCGAAGAGCACCCACAGCAGGTTATGCGGTTCGACCGCGACGCCGAAGCCCTGCCACAGCGCGTGCAGCGATTGCTCGATCATCCCCAACCCACCAGCGGCAGGCGAACCTGCAGCAGCCACCAGAACACGACGACGGCCACGATGCACATCGCGACGGCGAGCACGAACGCGCTGCGCACGGTATTGTCCCGGTCGCCCAGCGCCGAGATGAAGACGATCGCGAACGTCGCCGGCACCAGGCCGCCGTACTTTCCGAGCACGACGAACGCAGCAACACCGATAAGGATGCACGCCCACGCGCGCCACTCGGCCGGGGCGGCCACTGCAGTCTCAACTCCGCTACGCTTGCGCACCGCGCCGATCGCGATCGCGATCCCGAGCAGCGCGAGCAGCACCCCGAGTGCGACCGGGAAGAATCCCGGTCCCATGCGGGTCAGCGAACCGAAGCGATAACCGGCGCCTTGCCACACCGTGACGGCGCCGATGACGAGCATCAACGAACCGGCGTAATAATCCCGATTGGCCTCGGTGAGAAACGGCCGCGCCTGCATACCCTCAGTCGGTATACGGAGCTTCGAAGGGCACTTCGCCTTCCGTCGTGACGCGATTCATGTCGCGCGTCGCAGTTCCGTAGTCGTGCACCGCGAAGTGCAGCGTGCTGCGGTTATCCCACATGATCACATCGCCGGGCTGCCAGGTGTGGCGATACGTGCGATCCGGCTGGATCGAATGTTCGAGCAGAAACTGCTGGATCGGATGGCTCTCGGCCTCCGACATCCCCTCGAAATGCGGGCGCGCGTTGTTCGGCCGCCCGCCGATGAACAGCGCACGGCGGCCGGATTCGCCGTGCGAGCGCACGACCGGGTGAAACTGGAACGGTGCTTCCGACGCTGGGCCGGTGCGATACGCAATTTGGCGCGCGCCGGTGTGCTTGAGCCGCATTCCGCGCAGCATCGTTTTGTAGCGGTCCGAAAGCGTTTCGTAGGCGACGAACTGGTTGGTGAACAGCGTGTCGCCGCCGTATTCCGGAATCGCTTGCGCCGCGAGAATCGAGAACGCCGTCGGGCGCGGCACGTGGACGTTGTCGGAATGCCAGTTCTCGGTGAAGCCTTTTCCGACGTTCGAAACGCGCAGAATCTCGGGATGCGTCTCGAGCGCCTCGTGCGCGTTCTTGACGTTGTGGTTGACGCTGCCTTCGGTATGCACGATCGTGCCCAGCCGCTTCGCGAAGGCGATCTGCGGCTCGGGTTCGAGGTGCTGAGAACGCAACACGACGACGACGTTCTCGACCAGCGCGCGCCGGATGGCCGTGACTTCGGCATCGTCGACGCGACGCAGATCGATGCCGTCGATCTGCACGCCGATCGCGCCGGTGAGACGTTTGAGGCGGAGGTCGGAGGTCGTGGCCATGTGCAGTTGCTCCGCTTAATCTTCGGCGACGAAGCCGGTTTGTTTGACGAGCGTCTGATAGCGCAGCCAATCCGACTTGACGTTCGCGCCGAACGTCTGCGGCGACATCGCGGCGACGAGCGGGTTGGAACCGAGCACCAGCATTTCGTCGTGGATCTTCTTCGTCAGCACCGCGCGATTCGTCGCGACGTTCGCCGCCGCGATGAGGTCCTTCGGTGTCTTAGCGGCGGAAAAGAAGCCGCTGAAGTTTTGGATCACGCAGTCTTTGTACGTTTCGGCCATCGTCGGCAGCTTCGGCACGACCGGCGATCGCTCGGCGCCCGAACTCGCGAGAATGCGCATCCGCGGATCGTTTAGATACGGCGTCACTTCGGAGAGTGCGGTGATCGTCGATGAGATCTGGCCGCCCAGCGTGTCGACGATCGACGGCGCGCCGCCCTTGTAGTCGACCAGCTGGAAGTTGATGCCGGCCGCCTTCGCGAGCAGCACGCCGGTGAAGTGCTGCGATGAGCCGGCCGGGGCCCCGAAAAAATTCACCCGGCTCGGCGTTGCCTTGCACCAAGCAACGAAGTCGCGCAGCGTCTTCACGTTGGACGGCACGGCCGGACCGATCGAGAGCGCCATCACGCCGCGATGCGTCATTGCAACCGGATCGAAGTCGGTCAGCGTATCGTAGCGCATGTCCTTGTAGATGTGCGGATAGATCACCATCGGGAACGACGGCGTGTAGAGGAACGTGCTGCCGTCGGGCTTGCTGTTCTTCACGTATTCCGCCGCGATGCGACCGCCCGCGCCGGCGCGATTCTCGACGATCACGCTGTCGGCATACGTGCCCTGCATCCCCGCCCCGACGAGGCGTGCGAGCACGTCGGTGCCCCCACCCGGCGGATACCCGACGACGATCGTGAGCAGCTTGACCGAGGTCGCGGCGGCCGCGGGCAATGCGGTAAGCGCCGGGGCTGCGGCAGCGGCCGCCATCGTGCCTAAGAAACGTCTGCGTGAGTTCATGCCGGGGTCCTCGCTAGCTCTAGGTTGTCGATCACGCTGGCCGCAATGCGCTCGATGCTCTTCGGGCTGCCGGCGCCGGCGTAGTGTGGTGAGATGAGGATGTTGGGCGCATGCCAGAGCGGGTCGCCGTCGGGCAACGGCTCGGGGTCGGTCACGTCGAGTCCGGCCGCGCCAAGTTGGCCCGAAGCGAGTGCTTCGCACAACGCGGCTTGATCGATCACGCCGCCGCGCGCGATGTTTACCAGCAACGAGCCGCGCTTGCACGCCGCGAACGCGCGCGCATCGAACAGATGCCGGGTTTGCGGCGTCAGCGCGATCGCGATGGCGACGGCATCCGCCGTCCCGAGGACCTGGTGCAGTTCGCCGAGCGGATGGAATTCATCGATGAGCGCATCGCTTACGGGCGTGCGCGAAACGGCAACGATGCGCGGTCCGAACGGCTTCGCGCGCTGCGCGATCTCCTTGCCGATGCGGCCGTAGCCGACGATGGCCAGCGTCGCGCCTTCGAGCGACGACGCGCGCGGCGCCATGCTACGATCCCACTTCGCCGCGCTGTTCGTCGCGACGCTCTCCGGCAACCGCCGGCCGATCGCAAGCAGCAGCGCGAGCGCGTGTTCCGCTACGGCCGGCGCAGTTGCACCGGCCGCCGACGTCACGGCGAGATGTTCGGGAATGCCGGCGGCATCGAGGCCTTCGCGTCCGGCAGTGAGCACATGCAGCCAGCGTACGCGGCTCGGCGCTGCGAGCGCGGCAACGAGCGTCCGCGCTTGCGCAACGGGCGCGTCGTAGAGCACGAGGCCGTCCGCGGTGGGCAGCGCCGCGAGCACTTCGTCGAGCGTTGCGGCGACCGTGAGCGCTACGTCGGCACGTACCTCCAGACGCGCGATGATCGCCGCCTTGCCGAGCGCGGCGTTCGTCCAGTACACGATGTTCATCCGGGCACCGGGTGCGCGCGCAGCGCATCCTCGTCGATATCGCTACCCCAGCCGGGACGGTCGGGCACGACGATCGCGCCGTCTTGCATCATCGGCGGATGCGTGAGGAATTCGTGCGTCCAGGGCGCTTCGTCGGCACGATACTCCATGATGCGCACGTTTGTGACCGCCGCGCAGAAGTGGGCGCTCATCAGCGTCGCTAAGTCGCCGGCCGGGTTGTGCGGCGCGATGTGCGTCTCGAACGCTTCGGCAACCGTGGCGATGCGAACAGATTGCCACACGCCGTTCCATACCGGATCGATAATCGCAATATCGGCGGCGCGCTCGGCCAAAAACGGCCGGTACTGCGCGAGACCGTAAAGCGACTCGAGCGAAGCGATCGGCACGTTTGACTTCTGCCGGATGAGCGCGAGTGCGCCGGCGTCGGGCGTATCGATTTCGAGCCAATACATGTTCAACGGTTCGAGCCGTCGCGCCAAGCGCAGAAAGCCTTCAGTGCGCTGGCTGAACCCGACGTCGAGCATCAGTCCGAAATCCGGCCCGACGCCGGCGCGAAACGCTTCGAGTTGCGCGACGATCGCCGAAATCTGGGGTTCGGTGATACTGCGATCGAGAAAACCGGGCGCGATGCGAAAGCCGCCGCTCATCATCACCGGGCCGCCCGGCTCGAAAAACACGGCATTCGTTTTCAGCGCGGTGAAGCCGAGATCGACGGCTTCGCGCCCGAGGCGCGTGAAATCGGCGAGTGTCCGCACGGGTTCGTAGCCGAGCGATGCGTAGAACGCGGCATGCCGAACGCGAAAACTGCCGCAGTGCGTCCAGTACACCGGAACGCTGCGGCGGAATGGGCCGCCGAAGAGCTGATACACGGGCACGCCGAGCGCTTTGCCATGCACGTCGAGACACGCATTTTCGATCGCGGCGACTGCCTGGTGTGCGAGACCGCCGGCGGCGAGCCGCGCGGTGGCGAGCAGCGACTCGCTGATCAGTCCTACGTTGCGCGGATCCATGCCGGTGGCCGTGCGAGCGAAGCCGGCGATCAGCGGCGCGAGTTCGGCGCCGCCTAGCCCGTCGTAGTATTCCGACCAGCCGGTCAAGCCGTCGTCGGTCGTCAGCTTGACGTAGCAGGCTGTGCGATAGCCGGCCTCGGCTTGGAGCGTCTCGATGCGGGCGATCTTCATGCGAACGTATCCGCCACGTCGTCGAGCCGCGAATCGAGCGCCGTGCGCACTTCATCGCGCAGCGCATCGCCGGGAAATCGGGAGATCGCTGCTTCAAAAAACGCCATCGCCATCATGCGTTCGGCGATCCCACGGGTGATCCCGCGGCTCTGCACGTAGAACAGCTCCTCCTCATCGAGTGACCCGATGCTCGTCGCGTGCGAGGCGGAAACGTGATGCGCCGGCACCGCCAGTACCGGAGCGGCGTCGAGATACGCGTCGCGCGAAAGGATTAACCCGTCGTCGCGCATCGTCGCGACGCAGCGCGTGGCGTTCGCCCCGAAGCGGAGCGCACCCGAGAAGCGGCCGCGGCCACGATCGCCGGCCGCACTTCTCACCGTCGCATGCGATTCGGTGCGCGATACCTCGTGATCGGCGTCCACAATACAGTCGACGTGCGCGAAGCCGCGCGCGAAAAAGAACGCATTGGTTTCCGCCGTCGCCTTCGCGCCCGCGAGCTGCGCTCCGCACGCGCTGCGCACGAGTGCGCCGCCGAGGTCGGCAACGTGCCAGCCGATACTCGCGCCCGCAGCGCAGCGCGCGCGCCGCCGCATGAAGACGCGCGAGCCCTCATCGCTTTGCTGGATCGCGACGTAGTCCAAGCGCGCACCCGGCGCGAGGTCGGCCTCTACGATCCCCGCGACGAACGCTTCGGTGCTGCCGATGTGCCGCTCGACGATCGTCGCGCGCGCTCCCGCGCCTAGCCGAATGACGGTGTGCGGAAACACCGCGCTCGGCGCGCCCGGGCGCGTCATCCAGATCAGTTGCAGCGGCAACTCGACGTTGACTCCGTCCGGCACGTCGACGTACGCGCCGCAATTTTGAAACGCCGTTGCGAGTGCCGTGAAGCGATCGGTTTCCGGCGCGACGATGCGTCCGTGCACCGCGGCAACCCGTTCGCGCGAGCTGCGGCGCGCATCGGCGAGCGAGGTCAATGCGACGCGCGTGTCGCCCGCCGTTTGCAGCGGCTCGAGGTAGGTGCTCCCCAGGTGCACGAGCCCGCCGGCATTTTCGACCGCTAGCGCGGGCAGGTCGGTTTCACCCTCGCCGCCTGGTATTGCTCGCGGGAGCACCGGAACGCGCACGCGGCCGCTCGTCCAAACCAGACCCTCGAAGACGAGTTTGGCGTAGTCATGCCGCCACTGCGCCGGCACGGCAATCCGCTCGCGCGCAGCCGCCAGATAGGCCTGCAATGCCCGTTCGCGCACGGCCGCATCAACGGCGCCGCCGCCGCGTTCGCCGAGATCTTCGAGTTCTTCGATCGCCGCCGCCAGCATCGCGCCGGCAGGCTGAAAATCGAGCGGTTCGGAGATCGTGCCGGGCATTGCATCTCTGTACCGTCTACTGGGCGCTCCAGCCTCCGTCGATCGGGATCGCCGTCCCGGTGATGGAACGCGCGAGATCGCTGCACAGGTACGCGCACAAGGCGCCGACCTCGGCCGGATCGATGAACCGCCCGGTCGGCATCTTTTCAAGAAACGCGCGTTTGAGCGCATCCTCATCGGAGATGCCGCCGCCGTACGACGTCGCGAGATCCCGCGCTTGGCCCGCGATGAGTTCGGTGTAGACGGCACCCGGGCAGATCGCGTTCGCCGTGATACCGGCTGCCGCGCCCTCGAGCGCGGTCGCTTTGGTAAAGCCGACTACGCCGTGCTTCGAGGCGATATATGCCGCCTTGAACGACGACGCGACGAGGCCATGAACGCTCGCGATGTTGACGATGCGGCCGCGGCCGCGTGCGGCGAGATGCGGCCAGACGGCCTTCGTCAGGTAGAAGACGGAATCGAGATCGACGCCGCGCACGCGGTCCCAATCGGCTTCCGGGAATTCGGCGATGGGGGCAACGAACTGCACGCCGGCATTATTGACCAGATGATCGATCGCGCCGAAGTCCGCGACGATGCGCTCGATGCCGGCACGAATCGCAGCGGGCACCGTAACGTCGATCGCATATCCATGGGCTCTCACGCCCGTCTCTTGTGCAAGTTTCGCAGCGGCGGCCGCCGCCGTGCCGGCATCGAGGTCGCACAGCGCAACATCGGATCCGGCTTGCGCAAGCGCCTCCGCGCAGGCGTACCCGATACCGCGCGCGGCACCCGTCACGACGCTGATGCGTCCCGCGAGACGCAAGCCCGCCAGCTCGCTCATCAAAGGTGTAGGTTGAACCCGGATGCGAGGTAATGCGCCTTCGCATTGGAGACCGGGTTGAACGTCGTGCCGAGTCCCACATCAAAGGTGAGGTTCCTGCGCAAGCGCTCGTTGACCGCAACGTCGCCATAATTTTGCGCGGCGCCGTGCCGCACGAGGATGCGCGCGCCGAGGTCGGCCGAAATCTGTGTCCGGGCGCTGGTATCGTAGGCGAGACGCAGAGCCGCGGCCGGATTGACGCGCTCGAAGCCGACGTTACTCGACGACGTTCCGGTGGCAATCGCCGAGAGCGTCACCCCCCGCATGAGGTGAAAGCCCGCCGTCATATCGATGACGTAGCGCGGTTGCGATTCGTTGACGTTGAAACGCGAGCTCGGAGGCACGAGTTCGAAGCCGATTGCCGACGCGAGGCGCGCATCCGCGACGAACGTGTAGTTCAAGCCGTATCCGAGATGCGTCGTCGGATAGAGACCCAGCCCGTGCAATCCCGATTCCGCCACTTGCGAGGGAGTATCGATCACGGCTTCGAGCCGGTGGACGATGCCGGTACGCAAGCGAAAGAGCGGGTACGCCGCGAGCGCCGTGCCGCCCACGCGCGATGCGTTTTGAAAGTAGAGCATCTCGACGAGGAGCGTTCCGGGCGCGGCCGCACAGGGCGCCTGAATGCCGCTCAAGTCGTCCGTGACGAACGCGGGATTCTCCGTCGTGCATGCGTTGAGCGGCGTTTCCGATGACGCCGAAGCCGGTACGCGCGCTGCGGAGACGACGACGGCAATAGAAAGAAGCAGCAACACTAAACGGCGCATCGGTGCGAGATTATTTGCAAGCGCAAGCGACGCGCACCTGTTCCGCCCGTACGGATCAGGAAAGCTTTACACGCCTGCGCGGACGTACGGTCCCCGTCGGCATCGGCCATGGCCGCAGAATGAATCCGAACAGCGCCATGCCGAGCGCGGCGATGCCGCCTGCAAGAAACGCAAGCGGTGCGCCGCGCTCGGCAAGCCAGCCGGCCAAGAGCGAGCCGAGCGGTCCCGACGACAGGAAGACGTAGTTGTAGAGTCCGGCGATGCGGCCTTGCATGTGCGCCGGCACCGCGAGCTGCACGATCGTATTCGAACTCGCCGTATAGAGCGTATAGCAGACGCCCGTTGCAAAGAGCGAGAGCGATACGCCGAGCAGCGATTGCTGCGTCGCAACGATCACCTGCGCGGCACCGAAGCCGGCGGCCGCGCCCAATAGCAGCCCGCGCGAGACGCGTTTGCGCGAAGCGGCGACGATGGCTCCCGCAAATGCGCCCAGCCCGAACATCGCGGCGATGAAGCCATATGTCTGCGCGCCGCCGTGCATCGTGTTGCGCGCCAGCACCGGCAACACGACGTTGAAGTTGATGCTGACCGTCGAAACGACGAAGAGCATGGCCAGCACGACCGCCACCGTCTTGGTCCGGCGCGCGTAGGCGAGTCCGTCGCGGATCGATTGCAGGAGCGGAGTGCGCGCGCGGTTGCCGGTGGCAAAGAATTCCGCCGGCCGCATGATCGCAAGCGCGAAGATGACCGGAACGAAACTCAACGCGTTTAGCGCGAAACATGCACCGACGCCGACCGTCGCGATCAGGACACCCGCGATCGCCGGTCCGACGATGCGGGTCGCGTTGTTCAAGCTGGCGTTGAGCGCGATCGCGTTGGGCAACTCGGAGCGGCCGACGAGTTGGATCATCATCGCTTGACGCGTCGGGTTATTGAACGCCATGATCGTGCCACGCACGAGCGCGATGCCGTCGATGACCACAACGCTGTCGACGTGAAGATACGCCACGAGCGCCAGCGCCGCCGCGCAAATGGCCATCAGGGTTTGGGTGATGACCATGATGCGCTGACGATCCCAGCGATCGGCCAGCGCGCCCCCAAGCAACCCGAAAATCGCGTAGGGCAGGTAGAGAAAGAAGCTCAACACGCCGACGGCTTCCGCCGAGTGCGTGAGGTCGAGGATCAGCCACGCTTGGGCGGCGTTTTGCAGCCACGTTCCGATTTGCGAGACCAACTGGCCGGAAAAGTAGAGCCGGTAGTTGCGATGGCGCCGCAGACTGGCGAACACGTGGGCGTCAAACAGCGAGAATTTCAACGAAGGGCGGCGACCGGCACGACTTGGCCGTAGAGGCCGTCGGGAAGGCGTCCCCCGGCGACGTTCTCAATCTCGGTTACGCCGTACAAGATGCCCACGAGGCGCCCGTCGCCGTCAAAGACGCCGCTGCCCGAGTCGCCCGGACCGCAACGGCTGCAATAGACGTCATATTGGACCGCGCCCGTCTCGGGATCCGCAGCAGTTTGACCCATACGGGCGTACGTCGTCGTCCAGCGGCCTTGGTCGGGTCCGAGAATTGCGGAGACCGGATGGCCGATGATGGTGAGCGTGCTGCCGATCGGCGGCACCTTGGCACTGCGTATCGCAAGCTGCGCGTTGCGCAGACGTGCCGGATCGACCGGCAGCAGCAGTTCCGCCGCATCGATAGCGTCGCTGATGGCCAGCACGCGCACGGTCGAACCGAAAATTTGGTGTCCGTCGAAGAACTGCACGATCGTGAACGGGTGCGTCGCGCAATGCCCCGCCGTCCACGCTACGAGCCCGTCCGGACGTCGCGCCGTAATGACGGCCGCGCAGCGATCGTAGCCCGCCGGCGTTCTCCAGCGTATCTCAACGATGGACGGGCGCAGGTCACCCTGTGCCCGCGCGGCCACCGCAGCCAGCATGACCAGCATGCCGGCCGCGGCGACCCATTTCCCGTATCTTAGAAGTAGAGCCACACGCCGCCGTTCCAACGGCGGTGATGGTACCACCCGCCGTTTGAGTAGTAGCCCTGGAAGCCGCCCGGCGCGAGCCCGAAGTACCCTTCAACGTACGGCTGCGAATACACCGGGCGCGAATAACTCACGCGATAATTCGAGTCGCCGCGCCGGAAGTTCCCGCGATTATCGGCGTGACCGCGATCGTCGTTGCGCTGATACGAACCGCGGTCCCCATCGTGATATCCCTGCGCGCTCGCGGTCAACGGCACACTTACGATCGCGAGTCCCGCGAGTCCGACCAGAAGTTTGTTCACAAGTGATTTCATCGAGTTGCTCCTATCCGGCCGATGCCGGCGCACGTATGCACTCTGAACAACGTGCAGCGGAGTCAAACGTTAGCATTGCCAGGCGCACCTCGGCGCACTCTAACGCGCTTCCAATCGAGCCGCTTCCTCGCGAAAAACCTTATCGGCAATACGAAATCCCTCCGCAGCCACGGGCACGCCTGCATATACGCCGACTTGCCGCAAGATCTCGCTGACCTCGGTCTCCGAGACACCGTTTGTGATGGCGCCGCGCATGTGAACTTCGAGTTCGTGCAAGCGGCCAAGTGCCGTCAACATGGCGAGATTGAGCATGCTGCGCGTCTTACGTTCGAGTCCCGGACGCGTCCACACCGCGGACCACGCCTGTTCGACGGTGTATTCTTGAAAGTCGAGCTGCAAGCGCGACTGCACACCCTTGTTCCGATCGACGTATTCCGCGCCGAGCACTTCGCGCCGCACGCGCGTCCCCTCGGCCATTCGTTCTTCATATGAGCGCTTGTCTGAAGCCATGCGCGCATCGTAGACTGCCCCTCGGAAGGTGTCAAGCGGACGCCGTGGCATTTGGCAACGCAGAGATGAAACCGGCGCCCTTCGACTATCATCGTCCGGCGACGCTTGAGGAAGCTCTTGCATTGCTGGAGCGGTACGAAGGCGACGCCAAAGTGCTCGCAGGCGGACAGAGCCTGATCCCGCTGATGAATATGCGCCTCGCACGTCCGGCGGCGCTGATCGATCTCGAGCGCGTGGCGGGCCTTACCGGCCTGCGCTTTGACGGCGATGTGCTGCACGTCGGCGCGATGACGCGCCATATGGAGATCGAACGCTCCGCTGCCGTGCGCGAACGTATCGGCATTTTGAGCGCTGCGATGCCCTACGTCGGGCACCTCGCAATTCGTTCGCGCGGAACGTTCGGCGGCAGCCTCGCTCACGCCGATCCGGCAGCCGAGCTGCCCGCATTGGCGACGCTCTTCGATGCGACGTTTACGATCGCCGGAAGCGGCGGTACGCGCGAGGTGCCATGGAGCGACTTCTTCATCACGTTTCTCACGTCGTGCCTCGAGCCGGCCGAAATCCTCACGGGAATTACGCTCACGCTCGCGCCGCCGCAGGCGGGCTGGAGCTTCCATGAAATCGCGCGCCGTCACGGCGACTTCGCGCTCGCCGGTTGCGCGGCACGCGTCGAACTCGACGCCGAGGGCGAACGGATTGCGAGCGCGCGCGTCGCGCTCTTCGGCGTCGATGCGACGCCGGTCCGGCTGCTCGACGCCGAACCGGCGCTCATCGGACTCGTTCCAAGCGCGGCGGCGATCGCCGACATTGCCGCCGCCGCGGCCGCGAAGCTCGAACCGGCGACCGACGTGCACGGCAGCACTGCGTTCCGCCGCGATATCGCGCGGCGGCTCATTGCAAGCGGTATTCGCGACGCCGCCGCGCACGCGTCTTCGCTTCGCACGCCGGAGAAGGTTCGCGCATGACGCCCGATCGCCACACCGTAGCGTTGACAGTCAACGGCGCGCCGTTCAAACGCACCGTCGAAGGCCGGCTGCTGCTCAGCGACTTCTTGCGCCACGACCTGGAATTCACCGGAACGCACGTCGGCTGCGAGCACGGCGTGTGCGGTTCGTGTACGGTGCTCGTCGACGGCAACCCCACGCGCTCGTGTCTGATGCTCGCCGTGCAAGCCGACGGTCATGCCATCGAAACGGTGGAGGGGCTTGCCCCTGATGCAGCAACGCTTTCGCCGCTGCAGGCGGCGTTCCGCAAACATCACGCCCTGCAATGCGGCTACTGCACGCCCGGCTTCCTCATGACGGCCAGCGCATTATTGCGCGTCACCGAGCACCCCTCGCGGCTGGAGATCAAAGAAGCGCTCTCGGGAAATCTGTGCCGCTGCACCGGTTACAGCGGCATCGTCGATGCGGTCGACGAGATCGCGAACGGAAAACCCAATGCCGTCTAGTTGGGTCGGCACGCCGGTTCTGCGGCGCGAAGACGACCGGCTGCTGCGCGGAGCGGGCCGTTTCGTCGATGATATGCACGCCGCGGGCATGCTGCATGCCGCCGTCTTCCGCAGCCCGTTCGCGCACGCGCGCATCACCTCGCTCGACGTTTCGGCCGCGCGCGCACTCCCCGGCGTGCATGCGATCTTTACGGCTGCCGACCTCGGCGCGGTGAATCGCCCCTTTCCGTTGCCCGTACCGCATCCGAAGCTGCGCGCCAAGACGCCGATGCCGCTGGCGTCCGACACGGTGCGCTACGTCGGCGAACCGATCGCGCTGATCGTCGCCGACGACCGCTATATCGCCGAGGACGCCTTCGACCACATCGCGATCGATTTCGAGCCGCTCGTCGCAACGCCGAGCCTCCAGGGCGCCCTCGCCGGCGGTGACTGCGTCATCCATCCCGATCTCGGCGACAACATCGCCGCGCGCTTCGGCCAGAGCTATGGCGACGTCGATGCTGCGTTCGCCGCCGCCGACGTGGTGGTGCGCGAACGGTTCACGAGCGATCGCGGTTCCGGTCAGCCGATCGAAACGCGCGCCGTGTTCGCCGTCCCCGACCCGAATACGGGAATCCTGACCGTATGGGATACGACGCAATCGCCGCACGTCGCACGGCGTTTGATGGCGGCTACGCTCGATGTGCCCGAAGATCGGCTCCACGTCATCGCGCCCGACGTCGGCGGCGGCTTCGGACCCAAGGTCGTCTTCTATCCCGAAGAAGTGCTGGTCCCGTTCGCGGCCCGCGCCCTGAAACGTCCGGTCAAGTTTGTCGAGGACCGGCTCGAACATTTCCGCGCGACGGTGCACGAACGCGAACAGGTGCACGAGTGCGAACTCGCCGCAAAAAGCGACGGCACGCTGCTCGGAATGCGCGTGCGCATCGTGCACGACACGGGCGCGTACGTGCCCTGGGGCGTGATCGTTCCGTTCATTACCCTCACCACCATCCCGGGGCCGTATCACCTGCCCAATTACGATGCCGAAGTGACCGTGGTGTACACGAACCGCGTGCCGGTGACGCCGCATCGCGGGGCCGGGCGTCCGCAGGCGGTCTTCAGCATGGAACGGATGCTCGACCGGCTCGCGCTCGAGTTAAAGCTGGATCAAGCCGAGATACGCCGCCGCAACTACATCGGCGCCGATGAATTCCCGTACGACGTCGGATTGATTTTCCGCGACGGCTCGCCGATGAGCTACGATAGCGGCGACTATCCGCAAGCGCAGCAAACCGCGCTCGAACACATCGGCTACGACACCTTTCGCGCGCAACAGGCGGAAGCGCGCGCGCACGGGCGGCTCATCGGCATCGGCATGGCCGCGTACGTGGAAGGCACCGGTCTTGGGCCGCACGAGAGCGCGCGCATGCGCGTCGATTCATCGGGCAAGATCCGCATCATGAGCGGGGCCGCTTCGCAAGGCCAAGGGCACGAGACGACGCTCGCGCAGGTAGCCGCGGACGCGCTCGGCATGCCGATGGAAGACATCACCGTCCAAACCGGCGACACCGCGGGCGTCCCCTACGGCATCGGCGCATTCGCCAGCCGTTTGGGCGCACTGGCCAGCAGCGCGGTGAAGATCGGAGCGACGCAATTACGCGAGCGGATCCTGCAGGCCGCCGGTTCGTTCTTGGAAGTTGCGCCGGACGATCTCGAAATCGTCGATGGCTCCGTGCGCGTCAGCGGCAATCCGACGCAATCGATCCGCTTGGGCGATCTCGCCATACAATCGTCGGGCGCGTTTCCCGGCTCGACGCTGCCGAACGATCTCGCCGATATCGGGCTCGAGACGACGGCCTATTTCCGCCCCGCGCAATCCACATATGCTAGCGGCTTCCACGTTGTCACGGTCGAGGTCGATCCGGCCGGCGGCATCGTGACGATCTTGAAGTACGTCATCTCGCACGACTGCGGGAATGCGATCAACCCGCTCATCGTTGAGGGCCAAGTACAGGGCGGCCTCGCAGCCGGCATCGGCGGGGCGCTCTACGAACGCACCGTATACGACGATATGGGGCAGTTGGTCAGCGGCTCGTTCGTCGATTATCTGCTGCCGACGAGCGCCGAAATTCCGGCCGCGGAAATCTACCATATCCTCGCGCCGACCCCGCTCAACCCACTCGGCGCCAAGGGCGCCGGCGAGGGTGGAACGATTCCCGCCCCGGCCGCGATCGTGGCCGCGGTCGAAAACGCCATCTGGCCCGACGGCTCGTTCCATCTGCACGCGTTTCCGCTCACGCCGGAACTGGTGTGGCAGGCCGCGCGCGATGCGCAGGGCATCCCGGCATGATGGTTCCACGCGCCGTCGATGATCTGATCGCCAAACTCCTCGCCGCCGGCTACGTTGCGGAAGCGCCGCTGGCGACGGCAATGGTGCTCGCGCAAACCGTCGGCCGCGCGATCTTGCTCGAAGGCGAACCGGGCGTCGGCAAATCGGAATCCGCGCGCGCGTTTGCAGCCGCAACCGGCGCGACGTTCTTGCGCCTGCAATGCTACGAAGGCATCGACGTCGCGCAAGCGGTGTACGACTGGAATTACGCCAAGCAAACGCTGGCGGTACGCGGCGGCGCCGATCGCGCGAACGCGCCCGATCTGTTCAGCGAAGCCTTTCTGCTGCGCCGGCCCCTGCTGCAGGCGCTCGATGCAAGTGCGGCCGCACCGGTGGTGCTGCTCATCGATGAAATCGATCGCTCCGATGATGAGTTCGAAGCCTTCTTGCTCGAGTTTCTCCAAGACTTTGCGATCACGATCCCGGAACTCGGCACGATCCGCGCAGTGCAGAGGCCGACGGTGTTTCTCACCTCGAACCGCACGCGTGAATTGCACGACGCCCTCAAACGCCGCTGCCTCTACCACTTCCTCGACACGCCGAGCGCCGAACACGAACGCCGCGTCTTGCGGCTGCACCTTCCCGATGCGGCGGACGATCTGCTCGACTCGATCGTTCGCGCCGTCGAGCGGCTGCGCGCACTCGACTTGCGCAAACGCCCCGGCACGGCCGAAACGATCGATTGGGCCAAGTGCATCGCCGCCCTCGGCAGCGCCGTGCTCGACGACGCGACCTTCGACGCGACGGCCGGCGCCGTGATAAAACACGCCGACGACGTCGCGACCGTCGCCGAACACCGCGCCGAACTGCTGGCATGATCGTCGTGGACGACGTAGCCGGAACGCTCGCGCGTTTCGGCGCCGCGCTGCGCGCAGCCGGATTGCGCTGCGACGCCGGCGCGCTGCAGGCCTACGGCGATGCGCTCTCCGGCGATGCGAACCTCGGCCCGTTCGGGCTCTACTGGTATGCGCGCATCACGCTCGTCCGCTCGATCGACGATGTCCCGGCCTTCGATCGCGCGTTCGCGGCGTTCTGGCACGATGAGGCGCCCGACGGGCTGCTCGAGCAAGAGATCAACCTCGGAATCGAGGGCGGCGCAAGCGGCGCCGATTCGGAGAGCAAGCTCGACGCGATCGTCACCGCCTCGTCGCAAGAGCAACTGCGCGAGCGCGATTTCGCCGCTTTTTCCGATGACGAATGGAGCGCGGCGGAACATCTGATGCGCAAGCAGCCGGCGCCGGAAGAGTTGCGCACGTCACGGCGCGTCGCGATTCGCCGGCACGGCCGGCGCCTCGACGTCGGTGCGACGCTGCGCGAGGAACTGCGCACCTTCGGACTACGGGTCGATCCCCGCTACCGCGTGCGCAAACGCGTTCTGCGGCCGCTCGTATTCTTATGCGACGTCTCGGGTTCGATGGCGCCGTACGGCCGCGCGCTCTTGCAGTATGCATACGTCGTCGCGCGCGCGCGACCCAAGGTGTCGGCCTTTGCGTTCGGCACCCGGTTGACCGACCTCACCGAACGTTTCGCGCAGCGCCGCACGCGGCGCGGATTCGATCTCGCCTTGCGCAGCATCGCCGACTGGGGCGGCGGCACACTCATCGGCACATCGCTGCAGACCTTCAACCGGCGCTATGCCATGCGCGGAACCGCACGCGGCGCCACCGTCGTGCTCGTTTCGGATGGCTGCGAGCGCGAAGACCCGGCCCTGGTCGGCCGCGAGATGGCGCAGTTGGCCCGCTCGGCACGGCGCATCGTTTGGATAAACCCGCGCAAGAGCGACCCGGCCTACGAACCGCTCGTGCGGGGCATGGCGGCCGCGCTGCCCTCGATCGATGCGTTTCTGCCCGGTCACAACTTGCGCTCGCTCGACGCCGTCGCCGATGCCGTGCGCCACGCGCACGCCGCCGCTTACCGTCCGCTCGCAAAGGAACGCCCCAACCAATGATCATCACCGACAGCTTCGACGTCGCGGCCCCGCTCGAGACCGTCTGGGCGCTGCTCAAAGACGTGCCCCGCGTCGCGCCGTGCATTCCGAACGCGAAGATCACCGAAGTCGTCGACGACAAAACCTACAAAGCGGAGATCGGCATGAGAGTTGGGCCGGTGTCGGTTTCCTATAAAGCGACGATTGTGATCGAAAAGATCGACGATGCAGCGCACTCGGTCGAAATGAACGTGCGCGGCAACGAGGGCAAAGGACGCGGCGACGTCAACGCCCGGGTCGTATCGCGCGCCGAAGCGAGCGGAAGCGGCACGCACGTCACGCTCGAGACGAACGCGACCATGACCGGCATCATCGCCACGGTCGGCGGCCGCCTGATCGAGGGCGTGGCGAAAGCGACCACCGCGAAGTTCGCGCAGAACCTCGCAAAGATTGCCGCCGCCTAGGTAAAGTCGGCCGCGGTATACCCCGACCAGCGCAATTTGCGCCGGCTATCGGCGCAGCGGCCTGCCGCCGGGCAGCGCCGCGACTGCGCGCGCCGCACGACTCCGCCGCGAACGGACGTCACGACGAAGGCCGCGCCGGCGAGACCCAGCAGAAAGAACGCGCGCTTCATGCGAACGACGTCTGGGCGGCGAGGTTATACTTGGCGATCTTGGCGTCCGGCAGCACGCTCGAGTAACTCGTATCCGAATCGGGCTCGGTCAGCACCTGGGCGTTCGAGAACTCGACGTCTTTGAGTGCGTCGATCATCGACACGAAATAGCGGAAATTTTTCAAGGTCTTCGTCAGCTTTCCGTTTTCTATGAGGTACACGCCGTCGCGCGTGATGCCGGTGATCGCGGCGGCGCGCGGATCGACCACGCGCTCGTACCACGTCCGCGAGATCAATACGCCGCGCTCGATCGAGGCGAGCAACGCCTCACGCGATCTCGTTCCCGGCTCGACCACGCCGTTGGCCGGAAAACCAGGGTGACCGGTGTTCGGCACGTGGTACTTATTGGCGGTATACGTGCTCGAGACGTAGTGCTTGGCAACGCCGCGGTCGATCAAGGTGAGCTTTTTCGTGGGCGCGCCGTCGCCGGTATTAAACGGCGCGTTTGCAAACAGCGGATGACTCCAGTCGTCGCGCAGCGTGAAGTTCGGCGAGAACACCCGCTTGCCGATGCGCCCGACCATCCAGGAATCCTTATCCTCGAGCACGTCACCGGCGCCCATGCCTTCGGTCAGCGCCTTTAACGCCGCCGCAAACGCGCTCGGCTCGAGCAGAACGGTGTAGGTGCCCGGCTTGAGATTCGCGGGCACGCGCGAGAGCGTCGCCTTCATCGCTGCGCGTTCGGCAACCGCCTGCGGATCGAGCATGCTGAAATCGGGTCCGTAAAATTCCGCGAAACCGCTGGTGCGTTCGGCAATGGCCTTTAACTGCAGTCCGCTCATCGTTCCGGTGAACGCCGCGCGCACGCCCAGCGAGTTGGCGATTGCGACCGTGTTGATCTGCGTCGTGGCAAAGCCGGACGACGAAAGATCGGAGGTCTTCATGCGCGCGAAGAGCGGCAGCAGCTTCTCTACCCGGTCGTCGGCCGTGGCGTCCGCCGTCGTATCGTAATAGCTCCGAGCGGCCGTCGCAATGGCCGCGGGTTTGGGCAACGAGACGAAGCCGTTGTCGGGCGGCACGCGCTGCGCGATCGCGCGAGCTGCCGCCACCATGCGGGCGATCGACGCCGGACTCGCATCGTCGGTCGAGACCGAGCCCGACTTTTTACCGACGTAGTACGTCAGCGTGATTTGGGTCGACACCGAAGCCAGATTTTGCACGACGTAGTTACGCGCAAAGCGCGCGTACGATGCGTCGCTGACGGCAACGCTCACCTGCGCCTGATCGGCGCCGGCCGCGGCTTTGAGCACGCGTTCGGCAAGCGAGAGCGCGCGATCCTGATCACGCATCGCTCTTCACCCCCGTCGTCACCTTGCGGAAGCGCGCCACGCTGCAGGCGTGCGTCGTGCGTCCGATTTGTTCCGGCTCGCCCTTGCCGCAATTCGGCGTCCCCCACACCACGAAGTCTTCGTGTCCGCCGACGCGGTCGAGCGAACCCCAGAAATGCGGCGAAACGCCGGTATAGGTCGGCTGCTTGAAAATGCGTCCGCGTTTGCCGTTCTTGATTTCGTAGCCGATCTGCGGCCCGAACTGAAAGTTGAGCCGATGGTCGTCGATCGACCACGAACGCATGCCCGCGACGTAGAGGCCGTCCTTCGTGTCGGCCACGATCGACGCCAGCGTTCCCTCGTGCGGAGCGAGCACGATGTTGGTCATGCGCACCATCGGAACGGTCGACCAGTCTTGGGCCCGCGTCGATGCGGTTTGCGGCAGGTTCGTTTCGGCCGCGGTGTCGCGCGACGAGAGAAAGGCGCGCAGAATACCGCGCTCGATCAGCGGCACGCGCGCCGGCTTCACCGCTTCATCGTCGTACCCGACCGTTGCCATGCCGAGCGGCAGCGCGTTGTCGGCGTAGATGTTGAGTAAGTCGCTGCCGTAGCGCAGCTTGCCGACTTGATCGGGCGTCGCCCACGATACGCCCGAGAAATTGGCTTCCCATCCCAGCGCGCGGTCGAGTTCGAGTGCGTGTCCGATCGACTCGTGCATTTGCAAGTTGAGTACGCTGCCGTCGAGGATCAAATCGCGAACGCCCGACGGCAACCGGGGTGCATCGGCGAGCAACACGGCCTCGCGGCCGTACTCCGGCATGATGCCAAGCAAACCCGCGCGCTCGACAACTTCGAAGCCGCCGCCTTGATAGAGACCGAAGTCGCCCGGTCCGCCACGCGTCTGCACGTCTTTGTCGCGGCCCATCGCCGAGACGCCGCAGCCGGCACCGGCTTGACGCAGCACCTGAGTGATCGCGCTGCCGGTCGTCGAGTAAAACTCTTTGCTGGTCGTGTAGATCGTCAGAAACGCGTAGGCGCTGATGACGTTCTTCGCCACGTGCCCGGCGCGCTCGGCCGTCAGCAGCATGTTCGCACGCGCCGACAAGCCGATGCTCGCCGGGTCTTTCGTCATCGGCGTCTCGTAATGCGCGACGATCTTCTCGGTGGGCTGCACGGCGGGAATGCGGTCGGTTACTTTCGTGCCCGACTTCGCGAGCGCCGTCGCACGCGCCGCCGCTGCATCGAACGATGCGTCATCGAAGCGATCGCTGCCGAAGAATCCCCACGCCCCATCGACGAGCGCGCGCACGCCGTAGCCGGCCGACGACACGTCGGATGCGTTGCGCACGTCGCCGTTGCGCACCGAAACGTCTTCTTGCCGCAACGTCCAAAACTGCACGTCGGCATACTGAGCGCCCGCTTTGTTCGCCGTATCGAGAATGCGCGCGGCCCCCGCCGCGTACTGAGCTTTCATCTACTTATCTGTCATCCCGAGCGTAGTCGAGGGATCGCCACAATTCATGAACGGTAGCGGCTCTCCCTCGACTACGCTCGGGATGACAGGAAAGGACCCTTAGTGCTTTCTTAGGCGGTTACAAGCACCGGGGCGTCGAGCTGCAGGATGCGGCGTGCGTTGCCGCTGAGGATCTTCTGCTGTACGTCTTCGGGAAGTCCGACTTCGTTGAAGAACCGCAGGGCGTCGGCCGGCATCCAGCACGGATAATCGCTGCCGTACATCACATGATCGGGCCCGAAGAAACGAACCGCGAACTCCATGCCGAGCGCGTGGGGCGACACCGTGTCGGTGTACATACGCTTGAGGTAGGTGCTCGGCAGTTCCGGCAAATTCGCTTTCTTACCGTTCTTGTCCATGCGCCCGGCTTGATACGGCAACGCGCCGCCGGTATGCGACATGACGACCTTCAAATTCGGATGGCGTTCCATGACGCCCGAGAAGATCAGGCGCATCGCGGCAACGCTGACTTCGATCACGCGGCCGAGGCTCAAGTGCAGCGCACCGCCGTAACCGTCGGAGAGCATATCGGCGAACACGGCGTCCGTCGGGTGCAAGAAGAGCGGCAGACCGAGCGCTTCAACCCGATCGTAAAACGGCTCGAGCCGCTCGTGGTCGATGCGCGGATCGCTGCCCACGCTGCCGGGCAAATTGACGCCCTTCAAACCGAGGCGGCCGACGGCATCTTCGAGCACGGCCAGCGCAACGCCGGTGTCGACCAGCGGTACCGCAGCACTTGCCCAGAACCGTCCGGGATAGCGGCGGGTCGAGCCGGCCATCTCTTCGTTCCACTGGATCGCCGCTTCACGACCTTCTTCAACCGGCAAGTCGGAGAAGTGAACCGAGAACGGTCCGATCGAGCCGAACGCATCAACCTGGTGGCCCAGCGCGTCCATGTGCTCGAACTGCTTGTCGAGGTCGAACCACTCGGCCCACACGGGCAGATACGATTGCACGCCCTCGGCGCGATAATAGATGTAGCCGCCCTTGCCGTCGCGCTCGGCGCGCGGATATCCGGTGCGCTCGCACAAGGCTTCAAAAATCGAACGCGGCCACCAGTGGAAGTGAGAGTCGACGATGCGCACGCGGGGTCTCCTTCGAATGACAGGAGCGGGCAGAAACGGTCGGAAATCATTTTCCCCACATCGCAGCAATAAACCTCATTTACCAATAGTAAATTGCAGTCGTAAGGAGTCGCGTTCATGACGGATGTCGTGTCCCGCCGGGAGGTTCTGGCCGGTGCCGCGGCCCTCGTGCTCGCCGGCGGCAGCCCAGCGCTCGCTCAAACGCCGAAGCCCGACTCGCTGCAGGTCGGCAAAGCCGTGTTTTCGTCGTTTCCGTTCGCGGCACTCGACGTCGGCAACGACGCCGGCATCTGGAAGTCGTTCAATCTCGAGGTCAACGGCATCGCATTCAAGGGTGACGCGCAAGTGCAAGAGGGCCTCACGGCCGGTTCGATCGACATCGGCCTCGGCTCGGGACCGGCGATGGCCTACCGCTCGAAGGGCGTGCCCGCTATTGCCGTCGCGGTAATGGCCGGACGTCCGCTCGACATGGCGCTGGTCGTCGCCAAGGGCAGCGACATCAAAACGCTCGCCGGGCTCAAAGGCAAGCGCATCGGCGTCACGACCGCGGGTTCGCTGACGGACTGGCTCGCGCGCCAAGTGTCGACCGGTCAGGGCTGGGGTTCCGACGGCGTCGTCATTCTGCCGCTCGGCGCGATGGAGACGCGGGTCAGCGCACTGGGCAGCGGTCAAATCGCCGCCTCCGTGCACGACCTCACGGAAGCCTATGAGATCGAACGCGTCGGCAAAGGCACGATCCTCACGCTCTTCGGCGATATCGTCAAAGATTTCGACACGCACGTGATCTTCGCGCACGACAACCTCATCGCGCAGCGGCCCCAAGTGCTGCAGCGGTTTCTCAAAGGCTGGTTCACCACGGTCGCCTACATGCGCACCCACAAAGACGCCTCGATCAAAACGATCGCGCGCGTGATGCACGTCGACGAAGCCGTCGTCGCTAAATCGTATCCGGCCGACATGGCGATGATGTCGAACGACGGCACCTTCTCGCAAGCGGCGCTCGACGTCGTGCGCAAGTCCGTCGCCGACCTCGGCATGTACGATCAGCCTCTCGACCCGAAAAATATGTATACCACGCGCTTCGTACCCGTAAAGGTTTAACCGTGAAAACCACCACGCTCGCGGCGGAGCGCCGCGCCAAGCTCGCCACCGTGATGACCGCGGCCGGCATCGACGTCCTCGTCGCCTACGGCAACGGCTGGCAAGGCGACTACTTGATGTACGTCAGCGACTTCCCGATCCTCGAGGGACACGGGCTCGCCGTGCTCACGCCCGACGGCGCGTGCCGGCTCTATCTCGACAGCGCGAGTGAAATCGATCGCGCGACGTCGGAGACCGCCGGCATCGACGTCCGCTTCAGCCAGCAGATCGGCCGCGACGTCGCCGCCGACCTCAAGGCCCGCGGCACGGTTCGCGTTGCCGCCGCGCCGCTCGCGTTCGTGCCCTTCGCGCTCGTCGAGAACGCGCACGTCACGCTCGAAGACGGCACGCTGCTCGTGGACGACGTACTCATGCACAAGACACCGGCCGAATTCGACCGCGTGCGCAAAGCGGCGCAAACTGCCGACAAAGCCTACGTGATCTTTCGCGAGGCCGCGCGCGAAGGCCGGCCGCAATATGAAGTCGTGGCCGAGGTCGAATCGTGGCTGCGCGCGCAAGGCGTGGCCGATAACTTCATGCTCATCGGCTCGGGCGGCACCGACATCCGCAGCGTCACGCCGCCGTCGAACCGCAAGCTCGCAACCGGCGATTTGGTGATCACCGAACTCACGCCTTCGATCGAAGGCTACTTCGCTCAGATTTGCCGCACGCTCGTCGTCGGCAAGGCCACCGACAAACAGAAGCGCGCGTTCGCAATCTACATCGAAGCGCTCGAGGCCGGCATCGCGGCCGTGCGTCCGGGCGTGCTCGCCTCCGACGTCGCGCGGGCCGAGAACGACGTGTTCCGCAAACACGGACTCGGCGAATACGTGACGAGCGCCTACACGCGCGTGCGCGGCCACGGTCTCGGACTCTTCGCCGACTCGAAACCCCACATTCTGGAGAACGTCGACATCGAGCTCAAACCGGGCATGACGTTCGTCGTCCATCCCAACACCTACAACCCGGAAGTCGGCTACATCATGCTGGGCGATTCGCTCGGCGTGACCGAGACCGGCTCCGAAGTCTTCACCCAGACGCCGCGCGTGCTCTTCGACGGTGCCGCATAATGCGCCGCGGATTGATCGAGTGGTCGAAGACCGAATTGCCCGAATCGGTGTTCGATACGCGTATCGCAGCGATGCGCCAAGCGATGGCTGCCGCCAAGATCGATACGCTGGTTGCGTACACCAACTTCACCCGCCCGTCGGCCGTGTCGTGGCTCTGCGACTTCATTCCCTACTGGTCGGAGTGTGCGCTGGTCGTGCCGAAGGCCGGCGCCTTAACGATGGTGTCGGCGGTGTCGCCGCGCGGCAAACCGTGGATCGAGTCGACGACGTACAGCGAGAACCTGCTCTTCACGCCGAAGATCGGTCCCGAAACGGCGCGCGTGCTCAAAGAAGCACTGCCTTCCGGCGCGACGATCGGCGTGGTGGAGCTCGACGAAGTCCCCGCCGCCGTCGGTCTCGCGCTCAAGGGCGTCGGAGCGACCCTCGTCGATGCAACGGATGCGTTCGTTACGGCACGCGCTTCGGGTGATGCGGCCGCAACGGCGCTGGCTACCATTGCCGCCGGCTTCGCGCACAAAGCGCTCGCCGCAATCGATGCAAACGGAACGGACGCGATGGCTGCGGTCGCCGCGGTCGATCTCGCGGCCCGTTCGCTCGGCGCCGAAGAATCGTACGTCGCCATCGCGCCCGACTTGCGCGCCGACCGGCGTCTGCTGCGGCTCGAGGGCCCGGCGAAACTCGGCGCTGCCTACGCCCTCCGCGCCACGGTCGCCTATAAAGGAACGTGGGTACGGATGATCCGCACCGTCGTGCGCAACGATACCGGCGGCATCGTGCAAAAGGCGACCGCGCAGCTCGCCGCGGCGATCGCCGAGTTGCCGAAGCTCGATAAACTTCGCACCTCGGATTGGTGGCTCGTCGAAACCGCGCGCGCCGCGCAGCCCCTCGACGCCGTCGCCGGGTCCGCCGTGCCCACCGCGGAAGCGTTTCCCGCCGGCGCGCTCGTGAGCGTGCAAGCTTCCATCACGATCGACGGCACGACCGTGCTGATCGGCGCGCCGTCAATGGGCGGCGCCTTTCTCGTCGCTCCCTCGTTCTAGGAGATTCTTTGTCACTCGTTCTCGCGCTGGATATCGGCGGCACGTTTACCGACTTGGTTGCCTTCGATCTGGCAACCGGTGAGATCCATCAAGCCAAGAGCTCGACCACGCCGTACGATCTAGCGGTCGGCATTCGCGAAACGCTGGCTAAGAGCGGTTTGCCGATGGATACCGCCGAGACGTTCATCCACGGCTCGACCGTCGCCATCAACACGGCGATCGAACGCACGGGGGCGCGCACCGCCCTCGTCGTCACCGAGGGCATGCGCGACGTCTACAAGATCGGGCGCGGCAGCCGTCCCGAAGCATACAACCTCTTCTTCAAACGGCCGGAACCCTACGTTCCGCGCCATCGCACGCTCGAGATCGTCGAACGCCTCAACGCCGACGGCGACGTCGTCACCGTGCTCGATCGCGCAAACGCCACGGGCGTCGCGCAGCGGCTCAACACCGACGACATCGAATCGGTCGCGGTCGTGTTCTTGCACTCGTGGGCGAACCCCGAACACGAAGCCGCAGTCGGCGCGATCATTGCCAAAGAAGCACCGGGCCTCTACCGTTCGCTCTCGCACGAGATCTTACGCGAATACCGCGAGTACGAGCGCATGTCGACGACCGTGCTCAACGCCTACGTCGGCCCGCGCGTCAAGCGCTACTTGGGCGATCTGGAAAACTTGCTCGGCGAGTTCGGCTTTACCGGCCGGCTCTTGATCATGCAGTCCAACGGCGGCACGATGACGCCCGATACGGCGAAGCGCGTGCCGGTGAACATGATGGAGTCGGGGCCCGTCGGCGGCATCATCGCCGCCGCGGAGATCAGCGGCAATCTCGGTTACAAGAACGTGCTCGCGTTCGACATGGGCGGCACGACGGCCAAAGTCAGCCTCGTGCAAAACAGCGAACCCTCGATCGCGCAGGGCTACTACATCGGCGGTCTCGCCAGCGGTCATCCCGTGATGCTGCCGGTGGTCGACATCATCGAAGTCGGCACCGGCGGCGGAAGCATCGCCTGGATCGACGAAGTCGGCGCACTCAAAGTCGGCCCGCGCAGCGCGGGCGGTCACCCGGGCCCGGTTTGCTACGGACAAGGCGGCACCGCGCCCACGGTGACCGATGCGAACGTCATTCTCGGCCGCTTGAGCCCGAGCCGGTTTCTCGGCGGCGAGATGCCGCTCGACGTCGAGGGCGCGCGCGCAGCGATTCGCACGACGATTGCGGCGCCGCTCGGTCTTACGGTCGAAGCCGCCGCGCTCGGCATCATCAAAATTGCCGTGGCGGAGATGTCGCTTGCAGTGCGCGGCGTCTCGGTCGAGCGCGGTTACGATCCGCGCGACTTCGCGATGGTCGGTTTCGGCGGCGCGGGCCCGCTGCACTCGGCGGAGATCGCGCGCGAGCTGCACATTCCCACGCTGATCATCCCGCGGGTTCCCGGGCACTTCTCGGCGCTCGGCATGCTGATGTCGGACCTGCGCCACGACTACGTGCGCACGTACTACAAGTCGCTGGCAGATTCGGACTTCGGCGAAATCCGCCGCATCTTGGCCGGCATGATCGGCGAAGCGCGCGAACTGCTGCTCAGCGAAGGCACCGCCGCCGATGCGATGACGTTCCAGCGCTTCCTCGATATCCGCTACGTCGGTCAGGAATTTCCGATCCAAACGCCGATCGACGAAGCGACGATTGCGAGCGGCGATGCCGAGCGCATCCGCGCGGCCTTCGATGAAATCCACGATCGGCGTTTCGGCCACAAAGCAACGGCCGAAGCGGTCGAGATCGTGAACATCCGCCTGACCGCAACCGGCAAGCGCGAACGCTCGCGCTTTCCGGAACTGCCGCCGGCCACCACCGACGCGCTGATCGCGCACCGGCACGTGATCTTCGACGATTCGCTCGAAGGCATCGAGTGTCCGATCTACGATCGCGAACGTCTCGGACCCGGTGCGCGCGTGAGCGGGCCGGCGGTCATTCAAGAATACGCATCGACCACCGTCCTCTTCCCGGGCGATGCGATGCAGGTCGCACCCAGCGGCGAAATGATCGTCACGATCGGAGCAGCATAATGGCCGTCACCGAAAAGCCCCGGCTCGATCCGGTCACCCTCGAAGTACTGCGCAGCGCGCTGCCGGCAATTGCCGACGAGATGTCGGTCGATCTGCAGCGCACATCGTACAACATGATGATCTACGAAGTGCGCGACTACTGCTGCGCAATTCTCGATGTCGAGGGCCGGCTGCTCTCGCAGAACATCGGCGGCGTGTCGCACTTCGTCGCCGACCTGGGCGTGGTGATCAAAGACGTCGTTGCGCGCTACGGCATCGACGGCTTCGCACCGGGCGACGTCATCATCAGCAACCACCAGCGCGTGGCCGGTCAGCATCTCAACAACATCTGCATCCATACGCCGTTCTTTTTCGAAGGCAAGCTGACGGCGTTCGCCATCGTGCGCGCGCACTGGGTCGACGTCGGCGGGATGAGCACCGGCTTTGGCGCCAGCACGTCGGTCGCAGATCCATGGCAAGAAGGCTTGCAGTTCGATCAGATCAAGATTTACGAAGGCGGCAAGCCGGACGAGAAAATGTTGCGGATGATCTCCGATAACATCCGCTATCCCGAATCGTCGATGGGCGATCTGCGTTCGCAAATGGCCGCGTGCACGCTGGCCGAACGCCGGCTCGAAGAGCTTTATTCGCGCTACGGCAGCGAAACGATCGGCCTCGCGATCGAGCGCATCTTCGATGATGCCGAGCGCAAGTGCCGCCTGATCGTCGAACAGATTCCCGACGGCTCCTATCACGCCGAAGCGTATCTCGATGACGACGGCGTCGAAAAGGACGTGCGCGTGCCGATCGTCGTTGACGTGACCGTGAAGGGCAGCGATCTCACGATCGACTTCACCAAAGGCTCGATGCAGCGGCGCGGTGCGATCAACGGCCGCACGCTTGCCGGCGCGTACATCGCCTATAAAGGCCTGACCGGCGCGCTCGAACCGGTGAACGAGGGGTCGTTCCGCGCGCTCAAGGTGCTCATTCAAGAAGGCAACCTCATGATGGCAACGTTCCCGGCGCCGATGGCGGCGTGGAGCCGCATGCTGCCGACGGTCGTCGATACGATCCTCACCGCGCTCGCCGACGCGATTCCGGATCGCATTCCCGCCGCGCACATGGGCACGCTCGGGGGCGCGCTCGCATTCTTCGGCCGCGATCCGGTCAAGGGCCGCAACTTCGTCCTGCAGACGATCGAGGGCGGCGGCTGGGGCGGCCGGCCGTGGGAAGACGGCGAGTCGGCTTCGGTCTCAGTGTGCCAAGGCGACGTGCGCAACGCGCCGGTCGAAACGATCGAACTCAAGACGCCGGTGCTCGTCAAACGACGTTCCCTGCGCGAAGGTTCGGGCGGCGCGGGCACGTTCCGCGGCGGCCTCGGCATCACGACCACGATCGAAAGCATGGCCGAAGGCCGCTGGTCGTCGAGTCAGCAAGGGCGCTCCGCGCTCGCGCCGTGGGGCATTCGCGGCGGCGGTTCGGCGCAAGTCGGCGAGGCCTACGTCAAGGCGGCCGGCGACGCCGATTTCCATCGCGAAGATCCATACCGCAAACTGCTCGCGCCGGGCAGCAGCGTCACGATCATGACGGCCGGCGGCGGCGGGTGGGGCGATCCGCTCAACCGCGAACCGCTGCGCGTGCGCATGGACGTGATCGAGGAATACGTCTCGCGCGAGGATGCGCGCGATGTGTACGGCGTCGTGCTCGACGCGGAGAAAAACGTGGACGAAGAGGCGACGCTGAAGCTGCGCGCCCAGCGCCGCGCCGCAAAGTGACCGCGCCCGGCGCGCCGTTCCGCGACCTCGCCGAAATCACCGTCGCGTCGGACACGCGCGACGTTCTCTCACACGCAACGAAACAATCGGAAGAGCTCGAAGACTACTTCCTCGTCGACATCGACGCCCACGTACAGGAACTGCAGTTCTGGCCGGAAGTGCTGAGCCTGCTCGATAGCGACTACTACAAGCAGCTCGGCAACTCGTTCGCGGAGATTCGCGGCGTCGGTAACGGTCTGCTCAACACGCAGCCCGGGATGACGTTTCAAGACATGGGCGGCCGCATTCCCCATCAGGCCGGCGCGCGCGAGAAACTCGACGGGAGCGCGAGTCACAAGTTCGTGGAGTTGGCACGGCGCGCGATGGATGCGCTCGGCGTCGACTACCAGATCGTCTTTCCGACCGCGATGCTCACGCTCGGCATGCATCCGGTCGACGAGATCGAGGCGGAACTGAGCAAAGCCTACAACCGCTGGATGTGCGAGCGCATCCTACCGCAGGACCCGCGCGTCAAAGGCCTGCTCTATCTACCGTTCAACACGCCCGAAGCCTGCGAAGAACTCGTCGAGAAATATGCCGGCGATCCCAACGTGATCGGCTTCTCCGTGTGCTCGACGCGCAACAAGCCCGTGCACCACAACTCCTACATGCGGCTCTACCGGATGATCGAGGAGACGGGCAAACCGCTGGCGTTCCACAGCGGCTTCAACTGGAGCGATCCGTCGTTCTTACAGCTCAACCGCTTCATATCGATGCACTCGATCTCGTTCGTCCACTATAGCCTGATCCACATGACGAACTGGATCATCAACGCGCTGCCCGAGCGCTTTCCGAAACTCAAGCTGGTGTGGGTCGAGAGCGGGCTGGCCTGGATCCCGTTTCTCATGCAGCGCCTCGATCACGAGTATCTCATGCGCACGAGCGAAGCGCCGGGCCTCAAAAAATTACCGAGCGAGTACATGGCCGACATGTTCTACACCTCGCAGCCGCTCGAGCGCGGTAACCTCAAACTCTTGCAGTCGACGTTCGAGGCGATGAAGGCCGAGACGCAGCTCCTCTATGCCTCCGACTGGCCGCATTGGGATTTCGACACGCCGTCGTCGATCACGACGATCCCGTTTCTGAACGAACAGACGAAACGGAACATCCTCGGCTTGAACGCCGCCCGCGTGTTCAACCTCGAAGTAAAACGCATGCGCCCCAGCGCCCGCGACGTGCTGGCCGCCCGGCCGGGAGTTTCGTAATGATCGCACCGAACGCAACCTTGGGTGCCGACTTTGTCGCGGCCGCCGATGCGGCGCTTGCCGGCGGCAACCTCGATTCGGTCCCGTTCGCTGATATCGAGCGCGTCCTGACCGCCGCGATGCGCGTCTACGCGGCAAAAGTCGACGGCGCCGAGACGTTCCCGCCGCCGATCACTGCTGCTCAAACGACCGCAACCGATGTCGTCGTAACCGTGAGCGAGATGGTCAAAGCCGCGGGCCTCAACTTGTTCGATCTATCCATGTGGTTCCGGAGGTAGACGCGTGCGCGAAATCGATCTCGGTCCCGCGGCGGCGTTCGACGATCCGGGCCGCCGGCTCGTCGACGTCGATGGCACCGAATTCGCGGTGTTCCATCTGCGCGGCGAATTCAGCGCGTTCGAAAACGTGTGCACGCACATGGGCGGCCCGGCCTGTCAGGGCAAGATTTTGCCGCGCGTCGAGGAGCCGATCCGCGCCGACGGCACCAGCGGCGGCATGCAGTTCTCCGAGACATCGTACAACGTCGCGTGTCCATGGCACGGCTTTGAGTACGACATCCGCACCGGCATCCACGTCGGTTATCCGCGTTTCCGCTTGCGCTCGACGCCGGTGCGCGTACTCGACGGTAACGTGCTCGTGACGATTCCGGAGCGGATCCCCGTGCCGCCCGTCACGCAATTCCAAATGGGCGGCGCTTGACCGTGAAACGTTCCGCATTCGTCGCCTCCACGGCGGCATTTTCGGCCGCACTGCCGCTGCACGGGGCACTCGCGCAAGTGGTGGGGCCGCTCAAACTCGGCGCACTGCCGGCCAACGTCGCGGCCGCGGCGATGTTCGGCATCGACGGCGGGTTCTTCAAGAAAAACGGCCTCGACGTCGACGTGCAGTACTTCAACAACGGCGCGACGATCACGAGCGCGATCCTGGCCGGCTCGCTCGATATTGGTTTGGTCGACATCATCTCGGTCGCGAGCGCGCACGTACATAACTTGCCGGTCATCTATCTGGCGCCCGCGATGATCAATTCGGAGAAAATTCCGACCTACGGCATCATCGTGCGCGGCGATTCGACGATCCGCGAGCCGAAGGACCTCACCGGAAAGATCGTGGCGGTGAACGGCCTCAAGAACGTCAGTCAAATTCCGATTGCCGCCTGGATCGACAAGAACGGCGGCGATTCGACCGCGGTCAAATGGGTCGAAATCGGCATCCCCATCATGGGCGCCACGCTCGAGCGCGGAACGGTGGATGCGATCTCCCCGAGCGAACCCTTCTTCTCCGAAGCGCTCAAGTCGGGCGCGAACCGTCCGATCTTCATGAGCCACAACGCCGTCGCACCGGCGTACTTGCTGAGCGGCTGGGTAACGACGCGCGATTGGATTGCGAAAAACCCCGACCTCGCCAAGCGCTTCAGCGCGGCGATTCGCGAGATCAACGACTGGACCAACAAAAACCCCGGCCCGTCGGCCGTGATCCTCTCGAAGTACACCAAAGTGCCCGTTGCCGACATCGAGCACATGCATCGCGGCGCGTTTCCGACCACGTTCGACCTTGGACTCGTGCAGCCGATCATCGACGCGGCCGTGAAGTACGGCGTGTTTCCCACCGGCTTCCCGGCCGCGGAGATCGTCTACAAACCATGAAGCGCTCCACCGCCCTCCAAGGGCTCGTCGCAATCGGTGCGCTTGCGAGCGGCCCCGCTGCGTTCGCACAGAGCGTGCCGGTGCTGCGCGTCGGTGCGTCACCGTCCGATGCGTTCGCCGAGGGGATCTACGCGCAAGGCGCCGGCTTCTTCAAAGACGCCGGGCTTAACGTCGAGTTGGTGTCGCTGGCAAATTCGGGCTCGCTCGGTGCGGGCGTCGCCGGCGGTACGATCGACATTGGCCTCGGCAACGTGATCGCCATTGCGAACGCGCGTGCGCAAGGACTGCCGTTTTCCGTCATCGCGCCGAGCGCGCTATACACGGCCAAAGCGCCGGCAACGGTGGTGATCACCGGCAAGACCTCGTCCCTCAACGGCCCCAAGGATCTCGAGGGGAAGACGATCGCCACGATCGAGGTGCGCGGGACGCAGCAGGCGTCGATCCGCCAGTGGATGACGAAGAGCGGCGCCGACCCGAGCAACGTGAAGTTCGTCGAGATGCCGTTCTCGACGATGGGTGCGATGGTCAACGCCGGCCGCGTCGATGCGGCGATGATCGGCGAGCCCGCACTCACGGCGACGAAGCCGCTCGTCCGCGTCATCGGCAACCCCTACGAAGCGGTCGCACCGGAATGGTACCTCAACGTGTGGTTTGCGAACGCCGACTGGATTGGGAAAAATCGCGCCACGGTGCGAACCTTTGTCGCGGTGATGGCCAAAACAGCGCCATGGGCAAACACGCATCACGCCGAAACCGGCGCGATGCTGCAGAAGTTCTTACCGCTCGCGGATGACGTCGTTGCAAAGATGACGCGCGCGCAATACGGCCTCAAACTCGGGACGCAATATATGCAGCCGATCCTCGATACGGCCGTGAAGTACGGCATCATCAAGGAGCCGGTCGACGCGAAAACCCTGATCTTCCAGGATCTCTAACATGCTCGGACCACTCGAATGGGGCAGCGACGGCGTTGCAGCCGTGTTGCGCGACCTCAACATCCCTTATATCACGATCAACCCCGGCGCAAGTTATCGCGGCTTGCACGACAGCATCGTCAACTATCTGGGTGACTCGCAACCGGAAATGCTGCTGTGCCTGCATGAAGACCACGTCGTGTCCATCGCGCACGGCTACGCAAAGGTCACCGGCACGCCGCTCTTCGCGGCGGTCCACAGCAACGTGGGCCTCATGCACGCGTCGATGGGCATCTTCAACGCCTGGTGCGACCGCGTGCCGATGATCGTGCTCGGCGCGCACGGCCCGGCCGACGCGGCGAAGCGCCGGCCCTGGATCGAATGGATCCACACCGTGTCCGACTTGGGCGCGATCGTGCGGCCTTACACGAAGTGGGACGACCATCCGGCGAGCGTGCCGGCGGCCGCGGAGTCGCTGCTGCGGGCAAATCAGATCGCGCGCACCGTCCCGCGCGGGCCGGTGTTCGTCTCGTTCGACATGTCGCTCCAAGAGGAGCCGCTCGACCCATCGACCGTCTTGCCGAAGGCGAGCGATTTCGCGCTGCCCTCGACCGTGCGCCCGAGCGCGCACGACGTCGAGCGAATCGCCCAATTGCTGGCGGGAGCGAAACATCCGGCAATCGTGGTGGGGCGCGTTTCCCGCGATCTCGACCGTTGGAACGAACGCGTTGCGCTAGCCGAACGTCTCGGTGCAGCCGTGTTTACCGACCGCCGCATCGCCGCGGCGTTTCCCACAGATCACGCGCTGCACATCGGGACGCTGCCTGCACTTGCGCCGCGCCTGCGCGACGCCGACGTGATCCTCGATCTCGACGCACTGGAACTTGCCGGCGCGCTGCGCACCGCGTGGGAAGGATCGCGCGTCGACGCGACCGTCATCGTGTGTTCGCCCGATCGCTATGTCCATGGCGGCTGGAGCAAAGACTATGAAGCGCTGCCGCCCGCAGCGATCGACGTACCGGTCGATCCCGACGAACTCGTTCCGCTGTTGCTCGAAGCCCTGCGCGATCGTCCCGTTGCCGCGGCGAAACGCGACGCGCTTTCGAAGGCCGCGCCGAAAGAGAGCGCGCCTGCGTCAGATGCGATCGATATGGTATCCGCGACAAAAGCGTTGCGTCGCGCACTCGGCGACGACGAAGCGTGCCTGATCCGCCTGCCGCTCGGCACGGATTACCGCCAGTTGGCCTTCCACCATCCGCTGGACTATCTCGGCGGCGACGGCGGCGGCGGCCTCGGCGCCGGCCCGGGCTTAGCCGTGGGCGCCGCGCTCGCGTTGCGCGGCACGACCCGCCTGCCCGTCGCGTTCCTGGGCGACGGCGACTATCTCATGGGCGTGACCGCGCTCTGGACGGCCGTGCGCCATAGCATCCCGCTGCTCGTGCTCATCGCGAACAATCGCTCGTACGGCAACGACGTCGATCACCAAGCCAGCGTTGCGCGCGATCGCAGCCGGCCGGTGGAACGCAAGTGGATCGGACAGCGCATCGACGATCCGCCGCCCGACCTCGCCGCCCTCGCCCGCGCGCAAGGCGCGCAAGGCATCGGCCCCGTCACGTCGCTCGCGCTACTCGACGATGCCTTGCGCGACGCGATCCGCATCGTGCGCGAAGGCGGCGTCTGCGTCGTCGATATCGTCACCGCACCCAAACCCTAGAAAGGCGCCGACCGCATGGGCAAACCGAAACTTCGCCACCTCGCCCTCTTCGCCCGCGATCCGGCCAAGCTCGCGCAGTTCTACGTGGACGTGTTCGACATGACGATCATCCCCGATTCCGAATCGACCACCGCGCGACACGTCACCGACGGCTACTTCACGCTGGCGATCCTGCCGCACCGCCTGCAAGGTTCGGCGGCGCACGGCCTCAATCACTTCGGCTTCGTCGTCGACGACATCGCCGAAATGTCGGCTAAGATGGAAAAACACGGCGTCGAGTCGCCGAAAGAACGCCCCGCCGATCGCCCGTTCGCGGAGTACCGCGCGGTCGATCCCGAAGGCAACTGGTTCGATCTAGCGGAGCACGAGGAACGCGCGGGTTAATGTCCTGAGGCGATGAGCGCGGCTGCGTCGATGCGTTCGGGGATGAACTTGTACTTCACCGAGGCGTCGATGTACGGCTGCACGTCGCGCGCTTCGAGCGTCGTCGCGAACGTCTCGCGCGGAATGCTCTTCACGACGTCGGGCAACGCCCCCGTAAAGCGCGCGACCAGACCGACGGTCTCGGCCTGGTGCGTGTTCAGGTAATTTGCCGACTGCGCCATCGCTTGCGCGAAGTGCGTCACGACGTCGGGGTTCTTGCTTGCGAATTCTTTCGTCGTGAAATATGCGGTCAACAGAAAGCGCTTCGCGATCGCTTCGGACGACCAGCCGAGCACGCGGGCCTTCTTCTCCGACACGGCTTGCGTGAGGTACGGATTGGCGAGCGTTACCGCATCAACGCGTCCCGAGTCCAGCGCGATCAGTCCCGCCGACGGCGGCAATTCCAGAAACTTAATCGTGCTCGAGTCGCCGCCGTTGTTGTCGACCCACGCCATCGTGGCCAGTTGTAACGATCCGCGAACGCTTTGCACCGAGACCGTCTTGCCGTTGAGCTCGCGCGCGTTGCGCAGCGGTGAATCCGCGCGCACGATCGTGCCGGTGACCGGCGACTCGACGTTGTAGAGCGCGGACGGCGCCACCAGCACGATCTGAATGCCCTTCGAATACGCGGTGATCAGCGCCGTGAGACTCGACTTGCCGATGTCGACCGCACCGCCGATGACGGCCGACGCGATGGCCGAACCGCTCGCGTTCGGCGTTAAGGTGACATCGAGACCAACTTTCCGGAACAAGCCGGCCTCCTGCGCGTAGAGACACGCAACGGCGTCGGAATCTTGAGCGGAGGCGACGCTCAACCGCCGCAGCGCCGGCGCCTGCGCGGCCGCCGGACGAGTCAGAAGTGCAGCTGAACCGAGCGCAAGGAACGCTCCACGTCGAATCACCATTATCTTAAGGCCAGCGCGCTGATGAGGTCGCGTGCGGGGAACGATGCTTGCAGAAAGCCGTATTTCGCGGCGACGTCGATGTTCGGTTGAATCGACTGTGGTGTCAGGACGGTCGCGTAGGTTACGCGCGTGGCCGCTTGCAGCGTGTCCGCTGGAATCTTGGTATAGGCGGTTAGGATCGCCGCCGACTCGCGGTGATGCGCGTTCGCCCAGAGCGCCGTTTCGTGCATCGCCGCAATGAAGGCTTTGCTTTCGACCGGATGTGCGGCTACCCAGGGAGCCGTTGCCACCCACATCGAGGGCAAAAAGTTCGGTGCCACCGCGTTGAACGAGTTGGCCAGCAAACGCAGCGTATCTTCCGGCTTGCCGATCAGCGGATCGCCCAGCACGTCCATCGTCGCCGTGGCGACGCGTCCTTCGCGCACGGCCGTCGTCATCTCCGAGAGCGGCAACTCGATGTAGCGGACGCTTTTCGAGTCGCCGCCCGTGCGGTCGATCCAGGCCCGGGCTGCGAAATATGCGATGCCGGTCAGCCCGGTTACCGCAACGACCTTGCCGGTGAGGTCCTTGCCGCTTTGGATCGTCGAATCGCGCGTCACGGCGAGCAGGCCGGCCGTCGGCGCAGCTCCAACGTGCAAGTTCGCCGGTGCGATCACCGTGAACGGCAAGCCCTTTTCGTGCGCGAGCGCGACGTTCGTACCGGTCGCGTAACCAATATCGATCGCTCCCGACGCGACGGCGGATGAAATGGCCGCACCGTTGGTGATCGGCGTGATTTCGACATCGAGCCCCGCCCTCGCAAAGAACCCCATGTCCTTCGCGTAGTAGACCTCGGCGCCGATGTCCGATGGAATCGTCGCAACGCGCAGTTTGAACGGGGCCGGCTGCTGCGCACCCGCGCCGGCCGGCGCGAGAGCGGCAAGCAGCAGCGCGACGATGAGCGCGCGGAAGCCGGGCACGCTCAGCGGCCCTTCGCCGAATCGCGCAAGTACGACGAGTCGACGTAGCGCGCCGGATCGTACGCGGTCACACCCGGCGCCTTCGGCGAAACCTCAAACACGCGCCGCATGCCGGCGTCGTTCACGGCTAGCGAGGGGTCCATGACGCGCAAGCGCAGTGCATCGGCGATCGCGCGCTTGGCGTATGCCGGCGTCGTGCCGAGTTCCGTAACCGCCACCGCTGCGCTCTCGTCGGGATGTGAGGCCATGTATTCGGTGCCGCGGCGTATCGCGCGCAAGAGTCCGACGACGGTCGCGCGATGCGCCTTGGCCCACGCGTCGTTCACGATGACCGCCGTAAATTGCCAATCCGGCTCCCAATTTCCGGTCCAGCCCAAATTGGTGAAGCCCGCGTCTTCGGCTTCGTAGCTCAACGGAAACGGCTGTAACCCAGCGTCAATCGTTCCCGCCTTGAGCAGCTTCCAGCGCGTCGGGGCGCTGCCGACGGCCGTCATGGTGTAGTCGGCCGAGGTCAGACCAGCGGCTTTTGCGATCTGCGGAATGACGTGCGTCGTGCCTTCGTCCGCCGAAATCACGCCGAAGTTCGCTCCGCGCAATTGCGCGAGCGTCTTTATCCGCGGCACCGTGATCAAAAAATGGGGCAAGCGGCCGGCGTTGCCGGCCACGATGCGCAGCGATCCGCTCGGATCGGCGTACGCCGTCTCCGGCCCGAGGATGTTCACCCCAAGCGCGCTCGACTTGAGCTGCGCCGCGACTTGATCTTGCGTTGCCCCATCGTGAAACGCAACGGTGATGCCCTCATCCTTGAGAAAACCTTGCTTATCGGCGATCCACAACGGCAAAAAGAAAATCGTGCGCGAGTAAATGGGGAAGTCGATCGTGTCGGCCGCTTGGACCGCCCGCGGAACGATCGCGCCGCTGCACAGCAACGCGAACAACACGAACAAGCGCACGCTGCGGATCAAGCGAGATTTTCCAACAGCGGCAGGCGGCGGATGCGCTTGCCGGTGAGCGCGAAGTACGCGTTTGCAATGGCAGGCGCGACGGGCGGCGTACCGATTTCACCGGCGCCCGTCGGCGATGACGTGCTCGGGACGATCGCGATATCGAATGTCGGCGCATCGTGCATGCGCAGGATCTTGTAGTTATCGAAGTTACTCTGATCGGCGGCGCCGTTGGTGAACGTGATCTTCCCGGTATACGCGGCCGAGAGACCATAGAGGATCGCGCCGGTGACCTGCGTCTCGATCCCATCGAGATTCACCGGCAGCCCGCAATCGACGGCGGCCCACATGCGATGTACGCGGATACCGCCCGCCGGTGCCGACACTTCCGCAATCAACGCCATCCAGGTGTCGTCCCACACGGTAAGCGCAACGCCGCGCGCGCGGCCGGGCGCCGTGGGGCTGCCCCAGTCCGCTCGCTTCGCCGCGATGTTGAGTACGTTGCGTGCGCGCGAATAGACCGGCAGCATCGCGAGCCTGAACGCAACAGGGTCTTTGCCCGCCGCGTGCGCGAGTTCGTCGATGAACGATTCGGTCGGGAAGTAGTTGCCGTTCGCATACGGCGCACGCCAGGGCCCAACCGGAATCTTGATGTCGAGGTGGTGGAAGTCGACCAGCATGTTCGGGATCGTGTACGCCATGTCGCCGGTGCCGCGAATCACGCCCGGATCGACGCCCCGATCGAGGTTCGCCACATCGCCGCGCGCGGCAATCGACGACAGCGCGACCGTCTGCGCGTACGCGGCAATCGTGCCGTCGGCGTTGAGCGTTGCGGCGAGCGCGTTCACCGAACCCGGCCGATACGGATCGTGACGCATGTCGTCTTCGCGCGTCCACACAACTTTGATCGGAACGCCGGCCGCTTTGGCAACTTCGACCGCGTCGGCGACGAAGTCGACGGAAAGGCGTCGCCCGAAGCCCCCGCCGAGCAGAGTCGAGTTTACCGTAACGGCTGCGATCGGAAGCCCGGCAATCTTCGCTGCAATTGCTTGCGATGCCGTCGGCACTTGCGTCGGCGCCCACACCGTCACGCGATCGGCGCGCACGTCGGCCGTGGCGTTCATCGGCTCCATCGGGGCGTGGGCGGCGTACGGAACCTCGTAGGTCGCGCGCACGACGGTTCCGGTTGCGAGCGCCGCACGCGCATCGCCGACGCTCTTGACCACCGCGCCCGGCTTCTGCACGAGTTCGTACATCGTCGCCGACATCGCGGGCGACGATGCACTCGCGTTCGGTCCGAACCCGAACGATGGGTTCAGGGCCCGCCGGCCTTGGAATGCGGCCCACGTGTTGTCGGCCACGACCGCGACGCCGGTCGAAACGGGAAACACGTCGCGCACGCCCGGCACCCGCAGCGCCGCCGCGCGATCGAACGACGTCACCGTGCCGCCGATTTCCGGCGCCTTCTCGATCGACGCAAAGCGCATCCCCGGCACGCGGAAATCGAGTCCAAAAACGGCCGTTCCGTTCGTCTTCTGCTTGACGTCGAGCCGGCGCGGACGCGTCCCGATCAGCGTGAACTGATCCGGCGTCTTCAGCGTGACGTCGGTCGGAATAGCGAGTGACGACGCATCGGCGATCAACTCGCGGTAGTCGGCATGGCGACCGGCCGGCCCGAGCACGGCGCCGGCGCGCGCATGGCAGGTCGCGGGATCGACGCTCCAACGCTTCGCGGCCGCGGCAATCAGCATCGTCTTCGCGGTGGCGCCGGCTTTGCGCATGACGGGCGCCATCTGCTTGATCGTTTGGCTGCCGCCGGTGGACATCGCGTCGCGGCCCGGCGGATTCCAACGCGCCTCGGCCGGCGCGAGCGAGAAGCGCATCCGGTCGAGCGGCATCTCGAGTTCTTCGGCGACGAGCATCGGTAGCGAGGTCGTCACGCCTTGGCCCATCTCGGCTTTGTTGATCATCACGGTTGCCAGCCCGTCGGCATCGAACCGCACCCAGCCGAGCGACGACCAGTCGCCCGCAGCAGCACCGGCCGGACTCTGCAGCGCCTCGAGCCCGAGGGTCCAACCGGCTCCGGCAACCGCGACGATACGCAGAAAATCCGTACGAGCGAGCATCATGGCGACCTCCCCAACAGCGGCCTGCGGCCGCCTCAGAACGCTTCGGTCCCGGGCCGCGGGTTCTTGCCGCAAGCAAGCGGCCGAGAGGGACGGCGCCGCGCACGGAGCATGCTTTTCGCATGGACGCAGACGCAAAGAAAACCGCACTCCGGATGATCCCCTACGGGCTCTACATTCTCACCACCGACGACGGCCAGGGCACGATCTCGGCCGCAACGGTGAACTGGGTTACGCAGGCGTCGTTCGCTCCGCCGCTCGTTGCGGTCGGCGTAAAGGCCGATTCCCACGGCCGCAAGGCGCTGAGCAACGGATCGTTCTTTGCCTTGTGCATGCTCGGCAAAGATCAGAAAGACGTGGCGTACACGTTCTTCAAGCCGACGGTCGTCGAAGGCGGCAAGCTGAGCGGTCAAGCCTATCACGCCGGAACGACCGGCGCACCGATTCTCGATTCCGCAATCGCCGCCATCGAATTCCGCGTAGCCACGATCGTTGAAGCCGGCGATCACCACGTCGTTATCGCCGAAGCGGTCGAAGCGCACGTGATGAAGCCGCCGGCCGGACGGCCGGACGCCGCGATCCTCGAGTTGAAAGATCTCGGCGAGGGCGTCTTTTACGGCGGCTGAACGATCATCTCGCGAGCATCAAATGCCTTGGGAATCACGGCGTAGCGCGCGAGCAGATCGATGACGGGCTGAATCTCTTCGGCTGCGATGCGCGTGCCGTTGGTCATGCGCGGGGAGTGAGCGGCGGCGTCGAGCGTGATGCCGCTCCAGGTTGCCAAGAGCGGCGCCGTCTCGGCATGGTGCGCGTTCGTGTACGTCGATGATGTGTCGATGATGCGCTGGAAGTTTGCGATCGCGTCGCGGTGCTTTACAGCGAAATCGGCGGTGGTGAACCAACCGGAGAGCATGAAACTCCTTGCGATCGCCGAGTAAAACGGGGCCAGGAAGCGCGCTTTCCCCGACGCCAGCGCTTGGCCCAAGAACGGATTGATGATGCCGCCGGCAGCGATACGGCCTTCGTCGAGCGCTGCGGCTTGTGCCGCTACCGGAATTTCGACGAACTGGATCGTTTTCGAATCACCGCCGTTCTGATCGGCCCAAGCTCGCGCTGCGATCGTGTTCAGATCGCCGAGCGCCGGCGTGGCGATGATCTTTCCGTTCAAGTCGCGACCCGTCTTGATCGGCGAGCCCGTCGACACGATTAGGCCGCCGTCGGGAGCGGCGGGATTGTACATCGACGCCGGCGCGATCCAGACGAACGGCACGCCCTTCGCACGCGCCGTGACGATCGACACGATACTCGACTTTCCGATGTCCAGGGAACCGCCGGCGACGGCGGCCGCGACGGCGGAACCGCTCGTCGCCCGCGTCAGTTGAACGTCGAGACCGGCGCGCCGAAACGCGCCCATTTGCTGCGCATAGAGCACCGGCATCGTGTCGTCGGCTGGCGACGACGCAAGCCGCAGCGCTATGAGGTCAGGAGCGGTATTCTGCGCACGGCCGGCCGTCGCGCATGCGCCGAACAGATACGTTCCGGCAGCTAACGCGGCACGCCGCGTCAATCGTGTGGTCACAAGACCGACGCGAGCGATTTCCCCGCAACGAGCGCTTCCGCCGCGTCGCCGATGCCGTTGAAGTAGTTCTCCCACACGAGTAGGTTGACGCGGCACGCTTCGACGACGGCATCGGCCATGTTCAGATCTTCCGCGTACTTGGCCACCGTCTGCCAGCCAAGGTTCGAATGTTCGACGTCCGCTTCGCTGTGGATGCCCCAGAACGCCAACTGCGCGTCGGTCAGGCCGTAGAGTTCGCGCCATTGATCGCGTTGTACGCCCGACCAGCCAACTTCGCGCTGGCGACCGTTGCCGTAACCGGGAACGTTCGAACGTTCGGCGCACGTGTTCGCCATCAGACCTTCGAGCCAGTGCCGGTTCTTCGTTAGCGTTTCCCAGGCCAGCCAGCACAACTGCGTACTCGGCAACGGCGTGGCCGCGCGAATCTCGTCACGGTTCATGCCGATTGCAACGCCGAGATCTTCGAGAATCTCCCAGTGCGCCTTCCCCTCACCGAACTCGTTGTCCGCAATGAGTTCCTGCGCCGACGCGCCGATGATGCGCATGCGAATTTCCCAAATCGGACAATTCGTAGCAACCGCAAGTTTGTGGACGCTATTGCGCTGCCGCGTATTGAGGCGGTGCTGACGCACGAACATTTGGGCGCGTTCGCGTGTCAGCGGCGTGTTGAAAAACCGGCAGCGACGATTGAAGTCGTCGACGACTGCATCAAGGCGGGCAATCACGTCCATAGTTGGCAGCTCCTCGTTAACAAGGCTAAGCGAATGGCATTCAGCGCGTGCGGAGCGGCACCCCGCCCGCCTCACTCACGATTTCCGCGTTTCCATTTGGGGCATTGGGATCGTAGCGGACGATGTAGAGCGACTTGTCGTCGAGCCCGTGCTGATCGCCGATGCGGAAGTTGTAGAGCCCGAGTGCCCCCGGAAACTCGTGCAGCGATTCGATCCACTCGTGGATCTGTTGCGACGTCGCGGCCGGACCAAGTGCGCGCAATGCGGCGACGACGATCTTCGCCCCGTCCCACGCAAACGCGTGCGCTGCCCCAGGCCGTTGCCCGGACGCTTCGAGCGTAGTATAGAACTCGTCGATCGTCGCGCGCAACGGATCGCGCGCCGCACGATCGCGCTTCGCATAACTTGGGAACACGATCCAGAGGCCCGATTTGGGCACGTATTGTTTGAAGCGCTCGATGAACGCCGGGGCAATATTCGTCGCGCCGGTAAAGATCGGGATGTCGACGCCGGCGTCGGCGAGGCTGCGCATCACCATGCCGAACGGCGCGCCGGTCGCCGACACGAAAATCGCCTGCGCGCCGCTGAACTTCACCGCACTGACTTGCGCCGCGATGTTGATGTCGGCGACGTTGAAGAGCTGCTTCGTCGTCGTAACGATCGAACGGTTGTCGGGCTCTGCGAGCGCGGCGTCGATCGCTTTCTCGTTATCTTGGCCCGACACGTCGTTGGTACGCAGGAAGGCGACCTTCGTCCAGTTGCGACCGCGCATGTAGCGGAACATCACCGACTCGACGTGCTGGATCAGCGGCAGCGTTGCGAAGACCCAGCTGCCTTTTTCGGGATACACGAGCGGCGTCAGCGAATACAGCACCGGACCGTCCTTAAAGAACGGCATCATTGCGGTCGTCGCCGGGGCGAGCGTCGAACCGAACACGACCGCCGGCTTTGCGGCAAGAATCGTGTTGGTCAGTTGCACCGCGGTTTGCGGGCTCGACGCATCGTCGTAAATCTGAAAATGCAATTGCTCGCCGCGAATGCCGCCCGTCCGGTTCACGAGCTTCTCGTACGCTTGCAGCGCCGCGAGTTGATCCTGCCCCGGCGCGGCCGCGGCTCCGGTCTGCGAAAGAATGACCGGGATCGTGTACGTCGCCGTTTGCGCGCCGCCCGGCGAAGCCGAACCGGCAAGCACGAGCGTTAAGGCAAAAGCGATCGCAGACGTCTTCACGAATGCTTCCTTGCATGACGACACCTCGCCGCTCCTTTCTTGCTACCGCGGCGGCGGGTGCGCTGATCGCGCCGTTGCTCGCCGAGCCCGGGATCGCAGCTTCCGTTCCGCCGAGTTATGATTCGCGGCTTATGGGAGCGCCGAAGTTTATCGACGTCGACGGCATTCGCACGCGCTACTTTGACGCCGGGCGCGGACCGGTGCTGGTACTCATCCACGGCGGCCAATGGCCGGCAACCGCATCGGCCGACGGCTTTGCCGCGATTTTCGATCGGCTTGCAGCCTCGTATCACGTGTATGCGTTCGACAAACTCGGCATGGGCTTCACCGATTTGCCGAAAACCACCGCGGATTATTCGATGGATGGGATCATCCGGCACGCCTATGGGTTTATGCGCGCCGTCGGAATCACGCGGGCGATCGTTGCCGGTCACTCGCGCGGCGCTCTGCCCGCCGCGCGCATAGCCGTGGATCATCCGGAACTCGTCAGCCACCTCATCATCTTCGATACCAACGCGCTCGCACCGGATGACGTCACGCTGCCCGAGCGCCCCGATCCGCCGCCGGCGACGCAACCTCCCACGCGCGAGCAGATTCGCGCGGCCGACCTTGCGAGCACGCTTTCCTATAACAAAGCGATCGTCACCGATGCCTCGGTCGAGGCGGAATATCGCATCGCGCAACTGCCGAAAACGCAGGAAGCGAGCCGCCGATTCCGCGCCGCAAAGGAGCAGTGGGTGCGCGATAATCCGGATCGCGTGAAGGCCAACCCCGCACTCGTGAACGATTCCGGCGCCCTCGTATGGTGGATGGTCGACACCAAGCATTCCACGCTCGACCTCATCCGGGCCGGCCACTTGCAGATGCCGACGTGCATCATCTGGGGCTGGAACGATACGTTCGCACCCTACCGGTTCGGCCTCGGTGCGATGGAAATCATGAGCAAAGCCAACACCAACACCGAAATGCATTTCGTCAACCACGCCGGGCATTTCGTCTTCGCCGAGCAACCGGAAACCGTCACGCGGCTGATCGATAGCTTTATGCGCGCATACTCCTAGCGCAAGCGGTTCGGGGGCTTCCGGCTAACCCAAGGGGACAGAGGTGAGACGTCGTATGCCAAGCGAGCATGCTACGCCTCACGATGGTGTGTCTGACGGTTCTGCTCGTCTGCACGGCCCGCGCCGCAGGGGCGGCGGATTGCCCGACGCTACCGCCTCCGTATAACGGCCCCATTTTCGACGCCAACGTGCAGGCCTGGAACCCCAAAGTCGACGGCCTCGTTGCGGCCGCGGATTCCGCAGGCGTGAAGCGCATTGCGTTTTTTGCCAATAGCAAGGGCGGCGATCAAACCGAAACCGCTAAGGCCGTGCTCGCACTCGCGCAAGCGCACCCCGACCTGTTCGTCCTCGGCGCGCCGAAAGTCGGATTTATCACGTCCGGCGACTTGCCGCGCGGATTTATCGGCGAGACCGTCACCGGCGTTCGTAACGGCACGTATAAGTTCGTCGGCGAGATCCTCTACACGCACGGTGACAAACCCGACCATCCCCCGACGCGCACGGGCGATATCTACGTCGACCCCGGCGGTGCGGGCACGAAACAATTGCTCGCGCAGCTTGCGCCCTTCAACGTCCCCCTACTGACGCATTTCGAAGCCTGGGCCTGGGACCGCGATAAGGCGCACTTCGACCAGCTCTATGCCGCCTGGCCGCAGCAGCGCTTTGTCATACCGAGCGTCGCTTACGGATCGGCCGACAAAATGGAGGCGATGCTCTCCGCGCATCCCAACGTGTGGGCGACGATCTCACGCATCGTGGACGGACGCTTTGAATTCGTCGATCCGGCCAAAGCGGCAAAGCTCGGCCCGGTGATGTTCGATCGCTGCGGTGCGTTGCTTCCGGAGTGGCTGGCGCTGCTGACGAAGCACAGCGATAAGCTCATGTATGGTTCCGACTACTATGCGAACCAGACCGGCAACTGGTTTAGCTACTTCGGCGTCATCGATCGGTATCGCCGGATCGCCGGACAGTTACCCCCGGACGTCGCAGCGCGCATCTCTTGGGATAACGCTGCTGCGCTCTTCGGTTTGGCGTCCTCCAAGAGCATGCCGCCGCCTTAACGCACCTTGTCCCAGTGGGCGGCAGGGTGTCGACGGCGGACATGAAATCCCGTCTTTCTGATGATCGACGCCGCGTCCATTCGACGCGTTCCGCTCTTTCGGGACTTCGGCGATGAGGAAGTAGCCGGCATAGCGGCCACGGTTACCGACCGCACCTATTCGAAGCATGAATTCGTCGTGCGCGAGGGCGACCCGGGCAGCACGTTCTTCTTCTTGGTCAGCGGGTCGGTTTCGGTGTGCCGGATCATGCCCGATGGCCGCGAGATGATCCTCGCGATCCTTAAAGAGGGCGATTTCTTTGGTGAAATGGCGATGTTCGATTCATCGCTGCGCAGCGCATCGATCAAGGCGCTCACCGACGTCGAGGTGGGGGCGATCCGGCACGCCGATTTCCTGATCTTTCTCGACCGCAACCCGCACATCGGCCGGTCGCTCGCAATCGCTCTCTCCGAACGGCTGCGCGCTGCCAACGCCCTCATCGCCGCCACCAACTCCCAAGACATTCGGGCGCGCCTCGCCGCCCTGCTCCTAAATCTGGCCGAACAGTTCGGCGAGCGTGTCGACAACGGCACCCGGATCAGCTTACGCCTCACCAACCAAGAAATGGCGAACATGATCGCTACGACGCGCGAGACGGTCAATCGCACCTTGAACCGTTTCTGGGATGAAAAGCTCCTGGACATGCGTACGAGCCACGTCGTGGTGGTCGATTCCGAGCGGCTGCGTGCCCTCGTACCGTAGCCGCTTCGGAGCGCGGTTCTTGGGTAAGACGGCCGTATGACAGAACGACCGTCCGAAGACACGGCCATCGACTACGACCGGCTCGCGCTCGAACAGATCGAGAAGAACGAGCCCGATCAGCTCGATGGGCCCGCCGCCAACCTCGATCGCACGCTCGATGATGAGAATCCCGACGATGACCGATAACGACAAAACCACAGACGAACCGACCGCCGACGAGCGGGCTCGGCGCCTACGCGAGATCGGAGACGGAACGGCCGTGTACGGCGAAGTCGGTCAGAACGACGAACAGCGCGACGTCAATCAACCCGAACCGGACGAATAACCTTCACGTAACCGCGCGCTAACCGTGCCGATGAGCCGGCTCGCAATGCTGAGCCCGGCGGGAGGCAGCTTCGGCAACGCATCGACGTCGAAAAAGCGTGCTTCGGCAATTTCGATACCGTCCGGAACGATCTCGCCGCCCGCGTACTCGGCGGTAAACGCGATCATCATCGAGTGCGGAAACGGCCACGACTGGCTGCCGAAATACTGGATGTCGCGGATCGTCACGCCGACTTCCTCACGCACTTCGCGCACCATGCATTCTTCGAGCGTTTCGCCGGCTTCGACGAAACCGGCTAGCGCCGAAAACGCGCCCGTCAGGTTGCGGCTGTTGCGGGCGAGCAACACTTCGCGGCCGCGATGGATCAGTACCATGATCGCCGGCGAGATCCGCGGGTAGGCGTGCAAGTCGCACGCCGGGCATATGCGGGCGGGCTCTCCCAGGGCCCGTCCGGTCGGCGTGCCGCAGGCGCCGCAGTAACGATGCTCGCGGTCCCAGGTCAGTAATTGCGCGGCACGGCTGGCGATTGCGAAGGCCTCCGCTCCTAGTTCGCCGTGCACCGCCCGCAGACCGATCGTACGCAGTCCCGGCGGCAGTTCCGAATCGCCGAGTGCAAGCGCGTAGCAGGTGCGGCGCCCCGTCCACGCACCAACGCAGATCGCATCGTCGAGCGATGCGCCGGGACCGAGCGCGCCGAGCGACGGCAGTGCATCGGCCGCCAGCACGAGTTCGTTACCCGAGAAGGCGAAAATAAATGGGTCACCGTCCGTCGCCCGAGGTTCGATGGAGAGGACGAACGTATCCCCGGCCGTTTCGTACACCGCTTATTTTCCTTTCGCGCCTTTTTTCAATTGCTGGATCAAGTCGAGTCTCCCCGGTTTCTTTTCGATTTTCGGTGCGAGACTCTCGACCGAGACGAGCGGCCGCGGAAGGGAGAGCTGGGGATGGCGCGTGGCAATAGCCTGCATGTAGTCGTTTTTCGTGCGCACGTTCTCGATCAGAGACTCTTCCGAGTCGACGAGAACCGAAAGCCGCGCGGCCGGGTTGTCGATCAGTCCGAATTGTTCGGCGAATGCCCGCGTCTTGCGGGCTACACGAAGGGCACGCGCCGTCGCGAGTGCGGCCGACTGATACGTCGTCCACTCCAAGATCGCGCGCAAATCTGCGATGCATGCGGCAACGAGCGCCGCGCCGTCTTCCGCTCCGGAAGCTGCCGTTAACCGCTGCCGAAGCCAATCGATGCAACCGATGACGTGGGCGAGCGTATCCGCGCCGCCCGGCCATTGCGCCCAGCGCTTCCCACTGACGCTGATACTTTTCTGCAAGCCGTTGGCGAATGCGACCGCTTTGGCTGCCGCGTCGTTTGCGTTTTGCTCCATCGTTAGCGGCGTGCCTCAGGCCGGCGGCGACGTCGCGACGACGGCGTACAAGGGATCTCTCGGTCGCGGCGGTGACGTAACGGCTTCGATTCCGGTCCACCCGGCGCTCTCAAAATATTTTGAGACCAGCGCGAGATGCCCGTGATCGTCGAGGCCTTGCCAAACCGCGACCGCCTTCGTTGGAAAGCAGCGATTGGAAAACGTCACGACCGCTACACCACCGGGGCGCACGACGCGCGCAAGATCGCGCAGTACGGCGACGGGATCGGTAAGATACTGGATCGATACGCAGATCGTCGCCGCATCGAAGGTCGCATCCGGAAACGGCAGCGCTACCGATGCATTGAGGTCGTGGACGACCGACGCGGTCAAGCGCGGATTTCGAGAGAGTTCGGCGGCGTTCATTCCCAGGCCGGTGACGCGCGCATAGTCGACCTCGGCGGGTAAGTGACTCACCCAACTGCTCATCAGATCGAGGATCTCACCGCCGGCGGGCAACCGTTCGCGATGCAACCGCACGACGTCGGCAATCGCGCCTTCGTCGATGTGTTCGACAAAGCGCGGCTGGCCGTAAAACAGGGCGTCCGGCGATTCGTCGTACCGCGCAAAAGCTTGAGGCTCCAGCATCGTCCCCTACGGTTCTTCATCTGTCGACGAAGCCCCACATGGGCGCCCTAGGCGAATTCGATCACGAGCGAAGCGATGCCGACGACGATGACCAGCGCACCCAAGATATCTTGCGCGATCGTCACCCGCGCAACGGCCGGAATCGTCTGTGCCGACACGAGCAGCCATGCTCCGGCAGCCACGTTGATCCCCGACCAATAGTTCTTTTTCGGGTCGCCGTGAGCGATCGTCGCTGCAAGGGCTGTGAACATGATGACGATCCCGGTCAGAAAAAGATTCCAGTGAACGCTGAACGTTCCGGGCGGCGAGGTGTAGCGCAGCGCGAACACCATGAGCCCGAAAACGACGTTAATCCACGGCGCATAGTTGTGAAACGCGCGAGCGTGCGTACCGGAGGAGGCGTCTGGGTCGCGAGCGATCATGTGTATTCCCTCTGCCCACAAATATATCAACCGCCGCGGGCCCCGGCAAGCATACTTAGCGTCCGAAGCGAAGCCGCGCTGCATGGCAACGCCGCAGACCGACGATCGTGTCCTCACCATCTGGTCGGACGTCGTTTGACCGTTCTGCTATCTCGGCTCGGTCTGGGTCGAGGAGGCTGCGCGGCAACTTGGCGCTCGCACGCGCTGGCTGCCGTTCGAACTCCATCCCGACACTCCGGCGGAGGGGGCGGATAAGCCGTTCACCGACGCGCAGTGGCCCGCAATCCGCCAACGTCTCATCGGACTTGCCGAGCGCGTCGGCTTACCGATCGATCCGCCGCGCCGGAACGCCAATTCGCGTTTGGCGCTAGAGACGATGGAACTGGTACGCGCGCGTAAGGGCGACCAGGCCGCGGCGGCATTTCATCACGCAGTATCGCGGGAGTTTTTTGTCGATGGCGCCAACGTCGCCGATCCCGGCGTGATCCGCGCCAACGCAAAAGCGGCCGGAGTCGAACCGGCTGAGGTAGACTCTGCGTGGCAAACGCACGCATTCGCCGGCGCCGTCGACGCAGCGATCGCCGCGTCGCGGGCCGCCGGCGTCCGAGGTGTGCCGGCCTACGGCTGGCCCGGCGGGTTAGCCATCAGCGGAATGATGGAACCCGAGCAGATCGTTCGCGCGCTATTGCCGCTCCGGGATCCGAACTAAAACCGCGCGAGGTCTTTCGCGACGCGTACCGAGCCGGTGTAATATTTCCGAACGGTGACGGCGAGGCGTTCGTAGTCATCGTTCGGATCGGCACTCGGGGTAAGGTGCGTGAGGATCACGCTCTTCACGCCGGCCTGCGTCGCGAGTTCGCCAACGGCTTGAGGCGAGAGATGCTCCTCGTTCTGGTGGCGTAGCCAGCCTTGCTGTTCTTCGGGCGTCTTGGCCGCCCACGTCCCGTTTTTCTTGTACACTGCGACCAGTTCGTCCACCGCATTCACCTCGGTGACGAGCACGTCGGCGCCCTTGGCGAGTTTTACGACGGCGGGCGACGGGCCCGTGTCGCCGGTAAAAACGACCGATCGGCCCGGCGTGTCGAATCGATACGAGTAGGATCTGTACCTGCCGTATGCCGCGCTGGTCGACGGGAAGTTGAAGTGCGTATTTTCCACCGCCGTCACGGTCACGTTGTCATCGTGATATATCACGCCGGGCGCTACATCGTGCGCCGCGACCATCGCGTCGATCGGCGTGGGGTTTCCTTCGGTAGCGCGGATCGCTGAATTTTCTTCGAGGAACACCAAGGCGCCGCTGACAAGCTTCTGCGTGCCCGGCGGCCCGTATATCACAACCGGGTCGCGGCGCTGAAATTCCCATTGCGACGCCAAGAGCGCCGGAAGGCCCATCGTGTGATCGCTATGCCCGTGGGTGATGAAGACGCGCCCCACCCGCACGAAGTCGACGCCCGCTTGCACGAGCCGGCGCACGGCGTTCTCCCCGACGTCGATCAGATACGGCGTGCCGTTCACCAACAACAGGTTCGCGCTTTGCGAGCGAATCGCGCGCGGTCGCGGGCCGCCGGCCGTGCCGAGCGTGACGATCACGGTTCCGGCCACCGGCGCCGGCCCGGCCGGCTGCGCGTCGGCCCGCAAGCCGAATGCACAGCAACAAAACGCGCTTAGCGCGACGACGATCAGACGCATGTTACGCGCTTCGCCAGGCAGCCGGAAGAATACCGTTCACCCGAAAGCTCGCGAGGAATCGAAAGCGCGCCGTCTCAGGAGCACGGTGCGCAATCACGGTTTGCCCGAAGTTCTGCACCAGGCCGTCGGGTTGGTACGCCGGCCACGGCGGCAGACCCGTCCCATTGGGATTCCCGTTCGCGGCGAAGTTCACCCAATAGGCCATCATCATCTCGGACAACGCGCGATCCGCATCTGACGGCCCAGATGTCCCGCCGACGATAAATTGCGGCGTCAGCGTCCCGAAGACGAACGGAACATCGACGAGATGCGATGCTATCGGCGCATACGGCGAGGTGTACGTGAACCGATATCCGTAGACCGGCGCGCCGCCGGTGTGGTGTTGCATATCGAGCCACTCGAGGATTTGCGCGCTAATGATCAGATCGCCGATCAGCACGTCGGCCGACGCGCTTGCCGCGGCATCGCTATCGGCCGGATACAGCGTGAGAAACTCCTCGATCCGGCCGGCTCCGAACATGCGCTCCGCGGCGCTACGGAAGTCTTGGGCCGTCTGATGCGGCAGCGCGAGACCGCGAAACGGCCAGTATTCCGCATCGTTCCATCCGGCCAAGAGCGGGACGGGCAATTGTTCGCCGCGCAGATAGCGTGCGGCCGGCACGTCCGGCACCACGTAGCGGTCGATATTCGGCGAGAACGCAGTCGCGGCCGGATCGGTAGAGAATTCCCAAGGGGCTGCCGCGTTTACCGCTTGCGCCGGCATTGCGCGCAGCGCCGCAATCGACGGTGCGCCGAGCTGCTTGGCAAATGCGACGCCGCGCGCGCGCGCCTCATCGAACGTCGAGAGCGAACCATGCACGGTATCCCAGAACGCGCCGCTTTGACCGATCGCTTTATGAATCAATCCCGTCGCGAGCGGCGATGCCAAGAGAATGCCGATCGCATGCGCGCCCGCCGATTCGCCGAACACCGTCACGTTGCCGGGATCGCCGCCGAATAGCGCGATGTTTGCCTTCACCCAACGCAACGCGGCAAGCTGGTCCTGCAGCCCGTAATTGCCCGAAGGTCCCTCACGGTCGAGCTCCGGGTGCGCCAAGAACCCCAAAACGCCGACGCGATAGTTGAAGCTCACGACGACGGCGCCCAGTTGAGCTAACCGCGTTCCATCGCTGCTGGGATTCGCGGACGTGCCGAATTGAAATCCGCCTCCATGCACCCAAACCATAACCGGCCGCCGCTCGTCGGAGCGCTGCGCCGCAGTCCAAATATTGAGATTGAGACAGTCCTCGCCGCGCAGCGGAACGGGAACCGCGTCACCGGCCCATGCCGACAAAGCACGGGTGCCGAACCGCGTCGCATCGCGCACGCCGTCCCAGCGCAATGGAGGCTGCGGCGCATGCCAGCGCAAATCGCCGGCCGGCGGAGCGGCATACGGAATGCCTTTGTACGCCAGCACGCCGCCGCCGTCGCGTGGCGTTCCACGCACGACGCCCGTTTCGACCTGCACTTCAGGACTAAGCTCAGACATACGCAAACCTTCCCGCCGGCGATTCAGCGTTCCCACGGCGGCGGTGTATCGATATCCAAGCCGTATCGCGACAGCGCCGCGGACACGTCGCTAACGGGCAACGCACCGCGTTTCGCCAAGCGCCGCAAAGCGGCTAGCGTAATCGCGTGCCGATCAACCTCGAAGAAACGGCGTAATTCGGCACGGGTCGCACTGCGCCCGAAGCCGTCCGTTCCAAGCGCCACGAAATCTCCGCCGACGAACGGAGCGATGATGCTCGGATACGCGCGCACATAGTCCGTCGCCGCCACGGTGATCGCATCGCCACCGAGGCATTGCTCCACATGGCTTAGCTGCGGCACGTCCGCGGGATGCAGCATGTTCCAGCGTTCGACGGCTCGCGCGTCGCGCGCAAGTTCTCCGAAGCTCGTTACGCTCCACACTTCCGTATCGACGCCCCACTCGTCGCGCAACAGATCGGCTGCCGCCAGCACTTCGAGCAAGATCGCGCCCGAGCCGAGCAGGCGCACGCGCTTTTCCGTGTGCGAAGCCGGCCACGCACGCAGCCGGTGCATACCCTTGACGATGTCCGCGTAGGCGTCCGGCGGCATCGAGGGTTGCGCGTAGTTTTCGTTCATCACCGTGAGGTAATAGAACTCGTCCACGCCCTGCGTCATCATCCTTCGCGCACCGTGATCGATGATGACCGCGACCTCGTAGGCGAACGCCGGGTCGTAGGCGCGGCAGTTCGGCACGCTTGCGGCGACGACGTGGCTCGAACCATCCTGATGCTGAAGTCCCTCTCCGCCGAGCGTGGTCCGGCCGGCGGTCGCACCGATGAGGAATCCGCGCGAGCGCTGGTCGGCGGCCGCCCAGATCAGATCGCCGACGCGCTGAAAGCCGAACATCGAGTAGAAAATATAAAACGGCAGCAGCGGCCGGTCGTGCACGCTGTACGACGTTGCGGCCGCGATCCACGACGAGAGTGCGCCCGCCTCGTTGATGCCCTCCTCCAGCAATTGCCCGTCTTTCGCTTCGCGGTAAAAGAGCATCGAGGCGGCATCTTCGGGTTCGTAGAGCTGCCCTTCGGGTGCATAGATGCCGACTTGCCGGAACATGTTGTCCATGCCGAACGTCCGCGCTTCGTCGGCAACGATCGGAACGACGCGCGGGCCAAGTTCTTTGTCGCGCAGCAGTGCATTGAAGATGCGCACGACGGCCATCGTCGTCGACATCTCCTTACCCGCGGCGTCCACGGCAAAATTCGAGACGTCTTTTAGCGCCGGCACGGCGATGCTCGTGGACGTCGTTCGGCGCGCCGGTAAACCTCCGCCGAGCGCCGCGCGACGCTCGCGCAAATAGTTCAGTTCTTTGCTGTTCTCCGCCGGCCGATAGAACCGCATCTCCTCGAGATCGCCATCGGAGAGCGGCAAATTGAATCGATCGCGCATCTGGCGCAAGGCATCGACGTCGAGCTTCTTCTGCTGGTGCGCGGTCATCTTCGACTCGGCCGCCGCAACGCCGTAGCCCTTTTTCGTCTTGGCGAGAATGACCGTCGGCCGCCCCTTGTGCAGCCGGGCCGCTTTCATGGCCGGATAGAGTTTGCGAAAGTCGTGGCCGCCGCGGCGCAAACCGTCAACGTCGGCCGGCGACATGCTCGACACGAGCTCGTGCAGCTCCGGATCGAGATCGAAAAAATGCGCTTGATTGTATGCGCCGTCGTTCGCACCGAGCGTCTGGTACCGGCCGTCGACCGTCGCCGCGAAGTTGCGCAGCAGCGCGTGGTTCTTGTCGCGGGCGAATAGCACGTCCCATTCCGAACCCCAGAGTACTTTGACCACGTTCCAGCCGGCGCCGGTGAAGAGCGCTTCAAGCTCTTGTATGATCTGACCGTTGCCGCGCACCGGACCGTCGAGCCGCTGCAGGTTGCAGTTGACGATCCAGGTGAGGTTGTCGAGCCCTTCGCGCGCCGCGAGCGTCAAGCCGGCAATGGATTCCGGCTCGTCCATTTCACCGTCACCGAACACACCCCAAACGCGCCGCTCGGAGGACTCGACGAAGCCGCGATGTTCCAGATACCGCATGAAGCGCGCGTGGTAGATCGATGTAATGGGACCGAGCCCCATCGAACCGGTCGGGAACTGCCAGAACTTCGGCATCAGCCACGGATGCGGATACGACGAGAGGCCGTTGCCGGAAAGTTCTTGGCGGAAATTCCCGAGTTGTTCTTCGCTGAGGCGGCCCTCCAAAAAGGCCCGCGCGTAGATGCCCGGCGCCGAATGCGGTTGAAAGAAAACCAAATCGCCCGGCGACGCGTCGTTACCCGCCCGAAAGAAATGATTGAATCCCATTTCGAAGATTTCGGCTGCGGACGCGTAGCTCGCAACGTGCCCGCCCAGGTCGCCGTACGCTTTGTTCGCGCGCACCACCATCGCCAAAGCATTCCAGCGAATGATCGACGTCAGCCGCTCTTCCAAAGCGAGATCGCCCGGGTAGGGGCCCTGTTCCTCGACCGGGATCGTATTTTGATAGGCCGAGTACGACGGACGGCGGTCGACCAGACCAATTTCGTTCGCGTGCTCACTCAAGCGTTTGAGCAAGAACGCGCCGCGATCTTTACCCGACTCGCGCACCGTTCCGGCCAGCGCTTCGAGCCACTCTTGCGTCTCGCCCGGATCGATGTCGGGTTCGGCCGCGTTCACGGTGTCCATCCCGTAAGTATATGAGATATCGCGCAGTATATGGTTCCGATCTTCTTGCCTCTGGGCGCCCCGCACAGCATAATGTATCGTATGAAGAGGCAAAACGCGGCGAACGTGCCGGTAACGGAAATCGACGCCGTCGATGTGCGCATTCTGGCGGAGCTGCAAGCGAACGCCAAGCTCACCAACGTCGAACTCGCGACGCGCGTTCACCTCTCGCCCTCGCCCTGTCTCGCCCGCGTGCGCTCGCTCGAGGAACGCGGCGTGATCGACCGCTACGTGGCACTGCTCGATCCGCACGCGGTTGGGCTCAACGTCAGCGTCTTCATTCAGATCAGCCTGGAAAAGCAGACGAAGGACGCACTCGATATCTTCGAGGCGGCCATTCGCGAGCGGCCGGAAGTCATGGAGTGCTACCTCATGAGCGGCGACTCCGACTACTTGCTCCGCGTGGTCGTCGAAGACGTTCAGGCGCTCGAGCGCCTGATCATCGACAAACTCACGCCGATCTCCGTCATCGCAAATATCCGCTCGAGCTTCGCGCTCAAACAAGTAAAATACGCAACGGCCTTACCGCTCGGCTGAAACGTTCAGGTCTTAACCCCGATCCAGCTTGAGTGCGCGGGATCCCATTTCAAAACGATGAGGGCTTTCAGGCCTAATCCGCGGTTCGGAATGGCGTGAAAGTCAAAACGGCCGAGCATTCCGGGCCAACCGACGACGCTGTTGAACGCATCCCGCAGCTGGGCTGAAGTCGCACTCGGACCAACGCGCCGGTACGCCTCGACGATCAGCGCGGCCGGATCGTACGGAATCGCGTGCAGTAAATCCGGCGACAAGTTCGCCGCTTTCATCTCGCTATCGAACAAACCGATCTTCTGCTTCACGCCGGCATCGACGTGAGGATCGGCATCGAACGCCGCATACCCGGCAAAGAGCAGATCCTTCGGCGCAAACGTCTTGTAGCCGTCGAGCTGCGCGATCGACATGTTCCCGTTCGAGGTGAACACCGGAATGTCCATACCGGCGTCGGCGACGCCATGGAGCACGGTCGCAATCGGAGCCCCGGTGGTGTAGGCGATCAAGCCTTGCGCTCCGGCCGCCTTGATGCGTGAGAGTTGCGCCGCCACGCTCATGTCGGCAAGATTGTAGTGTTCGTATTCGACGTACGACATGCCGGCGTATTCGGGCAGTTTTATCAACTCGGCCAAGATGTCGTCGGCATCGGCCCCGGTCGCGTCGGTACCGTTGAGGACGCCGATCCGCTTGAAGCCGCGCGCCTTGAAGTAGTTCATACCCGCGATCAGGCAATCGCGCGATGACGCCATGACGCCGTAGGCGTACGTTCCCGCCTCTGTCCGCAGCGACGGGGAGAGACACCACATCACCGGGCCGCTTTTCATCAACGGAGCGGCCGCCGCGCAGAGCGCGAGCGGGCCGCCGTTTACCACGAGCGCGGGGTTCTTGGCCAGCGCGGCGTTCGTGAGCTGCACGGTGACCTGCGGACTCGACTGGTCATCTTGAATCGCAAAATGAATCGGACGGCCGCCGATGCCGCCGCTCTTGTTCGTGCGATCTTCAACGAGTTTGAGTGTGTCGCTAAACTCTTTGCCGAGAAAGGCGGCCCCGCCCGTCACCGGTAAGATCGCCGGAATCTCGACCGGGTCTGCGGCCATCGCGACGCCGGCTGAATTGGCCAACACGACGGCCGCAAGCAATGCGACGAGCGGGCGGATGATCATAGAATACCTCCGGAAGTGCGGCACGGTTTAACCGACCTCGTAGTCGATGTGACTGATCGCGCCGTCGAAGAGCCCAACGATCTCAACGACTCGACTGCGCAATGCGTGACGCTCGGGTGATGCGAGCATGCGATCGACGTCCTCGCGGTTGTCGAACTCAACGAGGATCTGACAGGCGATCTGCGGCGGCGCATCTTCGAGCCGCCGGGGCCACAACGCATTTGCGTCGCGAACGCCCGGCAACACCCGCAGCGCCGGTACGAGCATGCCGTCGATTGCGGTTTGAAATTGCTCGACGGCGCCGGCTTTCGGCGTGCCCGTCCAAAACGCGGAACGAATCCACACGTGGGCTAGTGCGCCACGCCGGCGGTCGCCGCGAACGGCGTCATGCGTTTTGCAACGCGGTCGCGCCAATCGCCATACGGTTCGTAACCCGCGCTGTTTTCACAGAGTTCTTTGGTCAGGGCCGCGATCTCCGCATCGGTCTTGGAAAGTTCGAGCGGGATCAGAAACGGCTGCGTGACGTACCAGTCGGTATCGACGAAGAACTCGAGGTTGTTGCCCTCGGGGTCGTGGGCGTAGATGCTCCACGCAATGCCGTGATTGGCGGGGAACAAATCCGTCCCGCCGCCGGTAGTGAGCCGTTCGTGGATGTCACGCAAATCGGCGAGCGATGCCATCTTGAACGAGATCTGGTTGATGCTCGGACCGAACTGCGGGTTGGCGGTATTCGCCGGCAATTGCGCCGGCCGGCCCGTGGCGAGGACGATCTGATGGTGATCCATCGGATCGCGCGACAGAAATACGATCTGCATGCCGGCCGCTTCACCGCGGTCGGTAACCGCGAAGCCCAGAACATGCGTATAAAATGTTTCCATCTTCTCAATGTCGGTTACGCTGATGCCCATGTGGCTGAACATCAAGTTCGGGGCGGATGTCGTCTTAGCGGCCATGTTCGTTCCTCTCGCTAGTTAGGCTGTTTTGAGGGCGCTCTCGACGCGGCGCCCGGTCGCGATGTCGAGGATGGCGCCCGGGTCGGCCGTATCGCCGCGCCAAGCGATGTGCCCATCGGGGCGGATCAGGAGCCAGCCGGTGCCGGCTAGTGCCGAGAGTTCCGTACGATCGGGCAGATGCAGTACGCGTAGCGGCAGTTTGCGCGCAGCCGCGGCATCGACCCACGCCGTGCCGTTTGTTTGTGCGCCGAACGAAATGATTGTAAATTCTGGACCGAGCGCATCGTAGAGCGACCCTCCATCGGCTAACCACACGTGTGGCAGACGGCTTCCCGGCACGGCGTTCGGAACGTACTCAATCGGCGAATCGGGTTGCTCCGGAGCGCCGTCGACGACGATCACCGGCGAGCCCCGATAGCTTACGCCGAGTTGAATGCCCGGCGTATCGTATTCCCAACGCGCATTGCGCACGAGGTGCGCCTGCGCAGCAGCGCGCGCCGCTTCGCCGGCGGATCCGGGCGCCTCGATCTCTGCGCCGACCGGGCATTCACCGTTGCGGCGCGCTAACGTTAGAGCGTAGGCGGTGTTGCGATCGGCGATCGGCCGGCGTTCGGCTTCGTAACTGTCGAGCAGTTCGGGCGATGCCCAGCCGCCGATGACCGCAGCGAGTTTCCAACCGAGGTTGAATGCGTCCTCGATGCCGGTATTGAGACCGAAGCCGCCGGTGGGCGTGAAGAGATGCGCGGCATCGCCGGCTAAAAACGTCCGGCCGGCGCGAAATTTTTGCGCGACGAGACTGATGCCTGCGCGCCACTCCGCGGACGAAATCACATGCGCGTTCACGTGGCCGCCGACCACCTCATCGAGCACGTCGCCGAAACTCCGGGCCTCGCCGCCGGCCGGAAACTGGTAATGCAGCAAATACAGATCGTTGTCGGCATCGAGCGTCAACATCAACGCGCGCACGTGCGGCAGAATGAACCAGTTCTGCCAGGCGTGCGGGTGGCGCCGCCGCTGCTGCAAACCCGGGGCACTAAAATACGTGGCCAGCATGCGACCGCCCATGAACTCGAGTTCGAGGCCGCTTTCGCCCTGCAGCCGTTGCCCGATCGCGCGCCGCACGAAGCTGCGTCCGCCGTCGCATCCCACAACATATTCCGCGCGGATGCCGACCTGCCGGCCACCGGCGGTCTCCGCGCACAGTTCGACGTGATCGCCCTGCTCGGTCAACTCAAACACGCGGTGCCCGTAACGAACGTCGACGGTTGGGAACTGGCGCGCACGGTCGAGCAGCAGCGGTTCGAGAACCAATTGGCTCGAGCGAAATTGCGGTTCCGGCGTGGGCCAGCGCGTCTGCGGCTCGAGCGTCTCTTCGATCGATTCGCGCGGCGCCGGCAGTGAGACGCGGTGCAGTTCGTGACCCAGCAGGCGCGTGTAGTACGCGACGTCGGTCCGGTGCTCTTTGGATGGGCTGCCGGCGCGGAGGGCGGCGGCGACGCCGTGGCGGCGATAGATCTCCATCGAGCGCGCGCCGTGCGTGTTCGCCTTCGGATGCGTCGACGTGCCTGGAGAGTCGCCGAGCACGATCGTCCGGACGCCGCGCACGCCGAGTTCCGCCGCGAGCAATAGACCAACGGGTCCGCCGCCTACAATCGCAACCGCCGTCCGCTCTAGACCCAAGCGACGTCCTCCGGAGGAAATTTCCCCCATCTTTGATTTAGTATGGTATTTATACTATGTTCGGAAAAAGGCCGTCAAGGGCCGGGCATCCGCTTTGGGAGTCACCCGTGTATCCGCTCAAGCTCGAATCGCATATCTTTCCATTGAATGCCCGGGCGGCGCGCTGAAGTGAGCGCCGCCGGATCGTCCCAACCCGGTGCGATCGACACCCATCATCACTTCATCCCGAAAGCCATTCTGGCGGACGTACAACGGTACGTGCAGCCGGGCATCAGCGCGCGCATCGACGGCGATCATCTTCACGTCAAAGACGGCCGCTTCGACACGCAACTCAACGCGACGGCGTTCATGAACATCGAGAGCAACCTCGGCGCCCTTCGCGCGTCGGGCGCGCGCGCCGCCGTTCTCTCCGCCGGAGTGATCCCGATGTGGCTCAATCTCGACGGCGCAAAAATCTACAATCGCGAAGTGGCGGCCATTGCGCGGCGGTATCCCGGCACGTTCATCGGCCTAGCACACGCGCCACCGTTCGGGGAAGACGGTAACTGCGCCGAGTTGCGCCGGGCCGTCCGCGAAGACGGGCTCAAGGGCATATCCATCGCCTGCACGTTTCGCGGCGTCTATCCCGATGACAAAGCGTACTGGCCGTTTTACGAGACCGCCAACGAACTCAACGTCCCGATTTTCGTGCATGCGGCAGCGTGTCCGGTCGACGCACCGATTCTCGACCAGTACAATCTCGGACATTCGCTCGGCCGCGGGTTGGACCTCACGCTCGTGACGGTGCGCGTGCTTTACGGCGGGGTCTTAGAAGACTTCCCCAACGTCCGCTTCCTGATGGGACATCTGGGCGGCATGTTCTATGGGATGCTCGACCGGCTGATGGCCGATATCCCGTCGCGCCCCGAAAACCACATTCCGGCGCGAGATTACCGCGCGCAGTTGCAGCGCATCTGGTTCGACACGGCGCCGTCGATTTGGAACGGCGCGCCGGAGATCGAACATGCGATCAAGACGCTGGGCGTCGACCGCCTGTGCTTTGGGAGCGACTTCCCCATCGGGCCGCCCGGAACCGCAATTCGCCGTTCGCTCGAAGCGCTGGTCTCGCTCGGGCTCCCGCCCGCCGACCTGCAGAAAATTCTCCACGACAACGCCGCGGCGCTCTTCAAACTCGACGACGTTATCACCCCTAGCCGGCGACGACGAGCTGGTTCTGTTCTCCGAGACCCTCGACGCTAGCGGTTATGCGATCGCCGGCCTTGAGGTAGACCGGCGGTTTACGTCCGAGGCCGACACCTGACGGCGTACCCGTCGACACGATATCGCCGGGAAACAGCGTCATGAATTGGCTCAGGTAACTCACCAGCTTCGCCACACCGAACACCATGTTGGCCGTCGAGCCGGACTGCATCGTTTCACCGTTCACCGCCAAGTGCAGCTTGAGTTTCTGCGGATCGGGAACTTCGTCCGCAGTGACGAGCCACGGTCCGATCGGTCCGAACGTATCGCAACTCTTCCCTTTCGTCCACTGCCCGCCGCGATTCAACTGGAAATCGCGTTCGGAGACATCGTTCGCGGTGAAATATCCCGCAACGTAGGCCAGCGCGCCGGCTTCCGCGACGTACGACGCCTTCGTCCCGATGACGAAACCCAATTCGATTTCCCAATCGCCGTGCGTCGACGTTTTCGGCAAGACCACGTCGTCGTCGGGACCGCTGATCGACGACGTCGCCTTGAGAAATATGGGGGGCTCCTCCGGCAGCGCCATCCCGGCCTCGGCGGCGTGGTCGACGTAGTTGAGCCCGATGCAAATGAACTTTCCGACGTTGGCAACGCACGGACCGATGCGGGAACCGGGCAGGACGATTGGCTGCGCATCGAGGTTGAGGCGTCGCAACGCGGCGAGGCCCGAATCGCTCAACGCGGTCGCATCGACATCCGAGATATGCGCAGAGAGATCGCGCAGCACGCCCGTGCCGTCAATTGCGGCCGGGCGTTCGCGGCCAGGTTCGCCGATGCGTAACAGTTTCATAAAGTACTGTCGTTATACTATTACACCCGTCCAGCGTCAAGAAAGCCGGCTTAGGCCCGGTGCCGCAGCGAGTGTCAGGGCCCTCGGTTGGCGAACGGAGCACTATGGCCAAGAAGAGCTCGAGCGTCGCACCGAAGGGACGCCGTTCCATAACCGCGCTCTCGGTCGATACGAAACGCGTGATGCGGATCAGCAGCGGGGTCGATCCCGAAAAATTCGAAGGCCTCGATCCCGATGCCGCGCTGGCCTGGCGGCACTACAACATTGGGCGGCTGCTGCTCTTCGTGTTCCATGCCTTCGAGGCTCGCATTCTCGACGAGTATCACGAGGCCGGCTTCCACGACGTGCGGCAAGTGCATCTCAACGTCGTGCGCCACATCGACGTGCCGAAAGGAACGCGGATCGTCGATCTGGCGGCTCGGGCCGGTGTGACCAAAGGCGCGATGGGTCAACTCGTTGAGGAATGCGCCCGGCTCGGCTTGGTCGACCTCACGCCGGATCCGACGGATCGGCGCGCGAAGATCGTGCGCTACTCGAAGCGCGGCCGCGAGTTCATGAAGGTCACGCGGCGGTCGGCCAAACGGATCGAAACCGACTTCGCAAAACTTCTCGGCGTCCGGCGTTACGAAGGCCTGCGCAGCGGCTTGATCGACCTGCGCGAGAAAATCACCGCGCGCGCTATGGAACGCGACGACTGAGGATCGGGCGATGGTACGAATCCGGCCTCGCGCGTGGATCAGCGCTTACGTCCTGCAACGCTTGTCACCGCTATTTTGGCGACCCGAAAGGGCGTTGTACTTTGCGAGCCGCGCCGTTGCAAAACCGTCCGAGGTTCGCGTGCCCACGCGCCATGGTTCGGTGCGATGCCTCATCTATCGCCCGCCCGCCGGCGCGCCGGCACCCGGCGGAGCCGGACGTTTGCCGCCCGTGCACATCCAAATACACGGCGGCGGTTTCTACGGCCGGTATCCCGAGCAAGACGAACACATCGCCGGCTATATTGCATCCGACGTCGGCGCAGTCGTCGTCAGCGTGGATTATGACGTCGCGCCGCAAGTTCAATTCCCCGTAGCGGAAGAGGAGTGCTACGACGTCGCCGCATGGGTGTACGATACAGCCGCGGTCAACGGCTGGGACGCCGGCCGCATATCCGTGGGCGGCGGCAGCGCCGGCGGAAAACTCGCCATCAACGTCTGCCAGCTCGCGCATGCAAACGAAGCCTTTCGCCTGCGTGCGCTCGTAACCGAATACGCCGTCGCCGACGTGACGCGCACCGATCGCACGTCGGCAAAACGAAACGCGAAGATCTCGCCGGCGATACAGCGTCTGGTCAACGACACGTACTTTGCCGATGCTGCACGGCACGCAGATCCCATCGCCTCACCACTGCACGACAAGGACCTTGCGCTCGCGCTGCCGGCCACCCTCGTCATGACCGGCGAGTACGATACGCTCGCGCCGGAGATGGACCACATCGCGGAGACGCTGCGCCGCGCCGGCGTTACCGTCGTCCATCGGCAATTTGCAAAAACCGATCACGGCTTCACCCACGGGCCGCCGGTTGAAACGGCTCGCGAGGCGATCCGCCTGATCGGAGAGCATCTCACCACGGCATTTTCTTATTGACGACCCGGGAGGCGTGCGGTAACGAACCGGGCAAGGTTGCGACTCTACGAATCCAGGGTTCTTTGCAAAATACCAGTTTCCAGTCCACGGTACCCACCCGCATCCCTACCGACGGGAAGGGCACCGGAATCGGATTGCTGATCCTCCACCTAGGCACGCTGCTGGCATTTATCCCGGCAACTTTTACGTGGTCCGGCGTAGCGGTCGCAATCGTTCTCTGTAATCTCACCGGGGGCATCGGTCTTTCGCTGGGCTACCATCGGATGCTCACGCACCAGAGCTTACGCGTCCCGCGCTGGCTCAACCACACGATCGCCGTCCTTGGTGTGCTCGGGATGGAAGGCGGCCCCATCACGTGGGTTGCGACGCACCGGCGGCATCACGCCAATTCGGATAGCGCCGGCGATCCGCACAACGGGCGCCGCGGTCTGCGTTGGAGCCACATGGAATGGCTCTACCGGCCGAACGAAGCGCGCCCGACGCAAGACGAAATGCAGCGTCTAACGCCGGATCTCATGAGCGACCCGTTCTACCGGTTCTTGGAACGCACCAATTTGTATTGGCAGATCGGACTCGGACTCGCGCTGCTGCTGCTCGGCGGCGTGTCGTGGGTGATCTGGGGAATGTTCGTTCGCGTGATCTTCACCATTCACGTGACCGGGCTCGTCAACAGCGTCGCACACAATTTCGGCTACCAAACGTATCAAACGGGCGACGAGTCGAGAAACAATTGGTGGGTCGCGCTGCTCACCTGGGGCGACGGCTGGCACAACAATCATCACGCCTTCCCATCATCCGCGCGGCACGGCCTGCGCTGGTTCGAGTTCGATACCACCTGGCTAACCATTTGCACGCTCAAAGCGCTGGGACTAGCGGATTCGGTGCGAATTCCAACGCCCGAAGCGCTTACGCGCCGCTTAGAGGCCGAACGCTAGCCGTATGGATCGACGTCAGCTTGGGCGCAGCGGACCGGCCGTCTCCGCGATGGGGCTCGGTTGTTGGAGCATGTCCGGTCCGTACGGCGTGAGCGACGATGCGGAAGCGCTCCGGACGTTCGACCGCGCCCTCGAACTCGGCGTTACGTTCGTCGATACCGCGGACGTTTACGGCAACGGGCACAACGAAGAATTTGTCGGCCGTGCGCTGCAGGGCCGGCGCGATCGCGTCGTGCTTGCGACCAAGTTCGGCCGAACGTTCGGCACGGCCGGTGCGCGCGGCGTCAGCGGCCGGCCGGAGTACGTGCGCGCTGCCTGCGATGCCTCTCTAAAGCGGTTGGGCATCGACACGATCGACCTCTACTATCAGCACCGCGTCGATACGACGGTCCCGATCGAAGAAACCGTCGGTGCGATGGCCGAGTTGAAAGCCGCCGGCAAAATCCGCCACCTGGGACTCTCCGAGGCCAGTGCCGAGAACGTGCGCGGCGCGGCGGCCGTACACGCCATCGCTGCACTCGAGAGCGAATATTCGCTCTTCAGCCGAGACGTTGAAGACAACGGCGTACTCGCTGCGATCCGCGAACTCGGAATCGCGCTGGTTCCGTACAGCCCGCTCGGGCGCGGGATGCTCACCGGCGCCGTGCGGACGAACGACGGCTTCGCGCCCTCCGATCCGCGCGCACGCAATCCGCGCTTTGACGGCGATAACTTCACGCAGAACATGGCCGTCGTCGACCGCCTTACCGCGCTTGCCGCCGAGTTCGGCATAACCGGCGCGCAGCTTGCCCTCGCGTGGCTCTACGCTCAAGGCGACGACATCATCCCGATCCCGGGAACCAAACGCGTGAAATACCTCGAAGAGAACGTTGCGGCGACGGCCGTGCACCTGACGCCTGCGCAGCTCGAACGCATCCTCGCGATTGCGCCGAAAGGCATCGCGGCGGGCGCGCGCAGCAGCGACCCCATTACCGTCAGATCTTAAAATGATCTCGGCATGCCGAGCACATGCTGACCGATGTACGAGAGGATCAGATTGTTCGATACGGGCGCGGTTATATACAGCCGCGTCTCGCGGAATTTCCGCTCGATGTCGTATTCCTCGGCGAAGCCGTATCCACCGTGGGCATCCATCGAGGCGTTCGCTGCTTGCCACGACGCCTCGGAGGCGAGGAGTTTCGCAGTATTCGCCTCTGCCCCGCAGGGCCGGCCGGCGTCGAAGAGCGCCGAGGCTTGGCGCCGCACCAGGTCGGCCGCAGTGATCGCGGCGTGGGCCCGGGCAAGGGGAAACTGGACGCCTTGATTTTGTCCGATCGGACGGCCGAACACGATCCGCTCTCCGGCGTATTTGACGGCACGCTCGATGAAAAAATTCCCGTCGCCGACACACTCCGCAGCGATCAGAATGCGCTCGGCATTCATGCCGTCCAAGATATAGCGAAAGCCGCGTCCCTCTTCACCGACGAGGTTCTCGACCGGAACCTCGAGGTCATGAAAGAACACCTCGTTCGTCTCGTGGTTCATCATCGTACGGATCGGCCGCACGTCCAGTGTTCCGGGCTTCGCTTCGCGCAGATCGACGAGCAGCGTCGATAGCCCCAGCGTCTTCTCTTTGGGATCGCTCGAAGCCGGAGCCGTGCGTACGAGCAGCAACATCAGATCGCTGTGCGCTACGCGCGACGTCCAGACTTTTTGGCCGTTGACGACGTACCGGTCGCCTTTGCGCGTTGCGGTCGTTGCGATGTTGGTGGTGTCGCTACCGGCGTTGGGCTCGGTCACTCCAAACGCTTGGAGGCGTAACTCACCTTTAGCAATAGGCGGAAGGAACCGCTTCTTCTGCTCCGCGCTGCCATGGCGTAAGACGGTGCCCATCATGTACATCTGGGCGTGGCATGCCGCAGCGTTACCGCCGCAGTGGTTTGCTTCTTCTAGGATGATGCAAGCCTCGGCCAATCCGAGTCCCGCGCCGTCATACTCCTCGGGTATGAGCGCGGCCAGATAGCCGGCCTCGGTAAGTGCCCGAACGAACGCGTCGGGGTATCCGCGCTCCGCATCCAGTGCGCGCCAATAGGCGTCGCCAAACGAGGAGCAGAGTTCGCGCACGGCCTCGCGCAAGACGACTTGATCGGGCGTCTGTTCCAGCCCGACGCCCGTGTCCTCTGTGGTCAAAATAAAGGCCCCCGTTCTGCGGCACCGTGAAGAGTGGGACGAGAGTATCGTGCCCGCATCATCGTCAAAGCCCTCCGTCACCGCCAAGAGTTTTCTCCCGTGGCTCATCGCGATTGCGTTCTTCATGCAAGCGCTCGACACGACGATCCTCAACACAGCGGTGCCCGTCGTGTCCAAAGCGCTGGGTGTGGCGCCGTTGGAAATGCGGTCGGTGCTGGCGAGCTATGCGCTGAGCCTCGGGGTGTTCATCCCGGTTAGCGGCTGGATGGCCGATCGATTTGGAACCCGCCGGGTCTTTACGTGGGCCATCGGGATGTTCACGCTCGGCTCCGTGCTCTGCGGACTATGCAGCAACATCCATCTGCTGGTTGCCTGCCGCATACTTCAGGGCTGCGGCGGTGCGATGATGGTGCCGGTAGGGCGGCTGACGCTGGTGCGCACCTTCGCGCGATCCGAACTCGTGCGCGCGATGAGTTTCGTCGCCGTGCCGGCCTTGGTCGGTCCGATGCTGGGACCGATTGCGGGCGGGCTGATCGTCGCCTACTTAAACTGGCGTTTCATCTTCTTCGCCAACCTGCCCATCGGCATCGCGGGCCTCATCCTCGTCTATCTGCACCTGCCGGACTATCGTGACAAGAACAGCAAGCCGCTCGATCTCGTCGGCTTGATCCTGTTCGGCTCCGGCGTCGCGCTGCTCTCGTACGTGCTGGAAATCTTCGGCGACCATACGTTAGGCTCGGCTGAGATTCTCGGACTCACGGCGTTATCGTTACTGCTGATCGCGGGCTACGCTCTCTACGCGTCGCGAACGGCGTATCCATTGCTGCAGTTGGCGCTCTTCCGCATCCGTACGTTCAGCTCGGCCGTCAACGGCAGCTTCTTCACCCGTCTCGGTATCGGCGGCGTGCCGTTCCTCTTGCCGCTCCTCTACCAAGTCGGATTGGGCTTCACGCCGGTACAATCGGGCCTGCTGATCATGCCCCAAGCGATGGCCGCCCTGGGAACGAAATTCTTGCTGCCGCGCATCTTGGCCATGATCGGCTATCGCATGGTGCTGATCTCCAACACCGTCATCCTTGGATTAATGCTGATGCTGTTCGCAACGGTCGGGCCGGGCACGCCGGTGTGGATCATCGTTCTGCAAGCGGCCTGCTTCGGCGCCTTTCAATCCTTGCAGCTCACCAGCATGAACACGCTGGTGTACGCGGACATCCCGCAAGATATGACCAGCAACGCCAGCTCGATCGCCAGCACGTTTCAGCAACTGTCGATTAGCTTCGGCGTTGCGGCAGCGGGGCTCACCACGGCCTTTTTCGTTCCGGCTAGCCTTCGTTCAAACCCCACCCAGTTCATGAACGGGCTGCATGAGGCGTTTCTCGTGCTCGGCGCGTTCACCGTGATCTCCACTGCCGTTTTCTGGCGCCTCAAGCCCGGCGACGGCGGCGCGACAAGCCAGCAAAAAGACATACCGGTTGGGGACTGAGCTCCGTCAGCCGATTAGGCCTGTATGCCGATGGCGAGCGCCGCGAACACCGCCGAAATCGGGTGCGCGAGAGCGTAGTCGGCGGTGGGTCCGGCGCCGTCCTCGCCGGCAAAGTGGAGGGCAACGGCCTGGTTTGTCGCCGGGTCGATCCACATCGAACCGGAGTCGCCCTCGAGGCTGATATCCTCGTCGACGTGTTCGGGATCGGCGCTCAAATGAATTCCATCCATAAAGCGCACCGTGTCGCCAAAATCCGAATAGTCCATACGGTACGAGCCGTGAATGCCGTCAACGACGGCATGCGTCAATTTGGATGAGATGCCGCACTTCACGAGGTGCTGGGAAAGTTGCGGTGCGGCAATTCCAGCAATTGCTGCCGGCAAGAAGAGCGGCACATTGCGCCATTCTACGCCGGTGTTAAGCTGCGCGATCGCGGCATCGAGACCGTGGGCGAGATTCGTCCACCGCTTCAGCTTGGCGACGGCCTTCGGGGTAGCATCCGATGACTCGGGACCGGGCTGCGCGATATCTTCGCCGCGCACGACATCGGCAGCCGCGCAAAAGACGTGCCAGTTACTCAGCAGGCAGGCGCTTCCGTCGGTTTGGTCGTGAACGACGGCGCCGAGCGTTCCCGTGTCGCCGCGATTCATATTTCCGACACTGATGCCCGGAATGAGTGGATCGAACGAACCGAAGGTGTCCTGTGCGGCGTGCAGCGCGTAGTTCGCTTGAAGAACGTCGGTCGGCATGCCGAGGACGTCGCTCGGAATGCGCTCACCTCGAGCGACTTCGGATTTGGGACGCTTCACGGCAACGTGAAACCGGATGCCGTGACTCGAAACCGGCTTACCGTTCGTATACCGAATACCGTAATCGATACCGGTAATTCCCGGGATTGCAAGCGCTAGCCGTTTGGCCGCAGTGGTTAGCGCAACGAGCCGGCCTTCATCTTCGGTCACTGTTCGTTTTGCGGAATCGACCATGCAAAATCCGTCTTCGTTTTTTTCTGAAAGGTCGGATCTGCCGGATCGATCGTGCCTCGTCGCAACGTGAAGCTGAGATCCGACGGATGCACGGCCTGCTGGTGGCACGACATACAATTGGCTTGGATTCCGGAACCGAACCGATCGGGAGTCAACCCGGCTTCGATATACGGATTGAATGCGATCGGAGGCGAACCGTCCTTTTCCTTCGGCGTATCCATGCCGTAGGTCGTCGTCATCCGATAGTTCTGCCAAACGCCCTTTACCGCGCTCGGGCGATCCGCGCCAAAGGGCGGGTCGTTCGGCCGATCGTGCCACCAGAATGTCGACCAGACCCATTGCGGGATCTCTTTCGTCGTATAATGCAGGCCGAGAAGGACGACGTAGTCTCCGACTGCCGCCGACCGCGCATTCACGATAGTTATCATTCCATGAAGGGCTTGAACGACGGCCGGATCGGTCAGCTTTATCGAGTAGAAGCGATTGATCGACACAACGGGAGAGTTGGGATGAGCGACAACGAAGTTCGCGGTCGCCTTCGTACCAGGCGGAACGGGGTTTCCAGATGCGTCCACGGCGACGAATCGCGACCATGTCTGCATCGGATGGCTCGCGGTATCCGGCACGGGAACATTCTGCGGGGGATCCCAAACGGGGACGCCGGTCATCTGCGGGCTGTTCTGCGGACTCTTTACGACGAGCCACACCGCCTTCAGACTCATCGCTTTATTCGGAAACTCCTTGATTTCGCGCTGCGCAACGGGCGTGCCCGAACTCGTAAAACCGTTGTTCAACGTGTCGAGCGCAGACGTTGAGTACAGCGCATTCTTCTGTACCCAGTCGCGCGTGTCGCCATTGAAAAGCGTGAACGACGCGAGGTTTGCACCGAGCGCTTGGGGCCGGGCGCCGCGCCGCTGCAATTGATGCAGCACCTCGAAACGCAGCCGCCTGCGGTGCAATCCCTGTAGTTGAGCGCCGGTTGCCGGGGCCGTAAATACATCTTCGGGCGCATACCAGGTTTCCCAGACCGGCTCCCCGCCGGCATCGACCGGCTGCGTCATGCCGGCAAAGACCATCCATGCGTGCTTGCGCATTCCTGCGACGTCCTGATGGTCGCGCATATTCAAGAGCGTTTGCTGATCGGCCGGGAAGTCGAAACCCGGTGGGATAGGATGGTACGGCGCATCGGGGGCTGCGGCCGAGGTGTGCGTAAGCGGGGTCAGGATTACACTGCCCAGCAGCAACGTTGCGGCGACGGCGGACGCGATCGAAAGTCTGTTCTTCACTTCAACCTCCAACGTTATGGCTGGCAGCCATCCGACATCCATTTTGCAAAGAGATCGAGTTGGGTCTGCGGCCAATACGGACCGTGTAGCGGCATTCTCGGCTTCGTCGTGCCGGTGAGTGCGTCGTACACGGCCTGGGCATTCGCATGCCCGTCGGTTGCATCCGACATATAGGCGTACGAGTTCAGCGTGACGCCGTGCGGCGTCATGCATGCGATGTCCCCGGCGGTAAATAGCGGCAAAATTTGGGTTGCGAACGAAACAGCGGCCATTGAG
>Ga0182016_10000048_pt1 | contig 129050 bp, 114 predicted proteins | sample 712S2MmetaG_FD_120491 | JGI IMG/M metagenome (GOLD analysis project Ga0182016, IMG submission 120491) | Permafrost microbial communities from Stordalen Mire, Sweden - 712S2M metaG | ecosystem: Environmental > Terrestrial > Soil > Wetlands > Permafrost | place: Sweden: Stordalen | collected... | reverse complement strand
GAGCGCCCTGATGAGTCCCGGCGTGGCAGACCGAGGGTCCGCTCCACAAGATCAGCTCCCGCTACCACGATAGAACGGCGGGAAGAGGCTATTTAGGGCTGGTGTTGTGTTTTCAGTCGGTTAGGAAGAGAAATGGGGCGTGACCGGGTTTTTGAGGGCGATGGGGGGGACTTCCCGCTGACCAAGTAAGAAAGCCGAGACGACTCTCGGCTCTGCAGGCTTGACAGCCTGCGCCACGAGTTAAGTGAACAGGAGCGGCCGGCTAGGACGCCGCCCAGTGCGCGCTCCGCTTAGGCGTTTCGGCGGCCAGCAGGGGCAGCCTGAGGGCGCGGTCCTTGCGCTGGAAAATTTCGGCCAGCATTTCGGGGATTTCGAAGACCGCCGAGTTACGCACCGCCGCGGCGCGTTCGCGATAGCCCCGGTAGCGGACCGGGTCGAGCAGTTCGCGCACGGCGGCGGGCAGATCCGAAAAGCTGCCGACCACCAGGCCCACGCCCTGTTCCCGCACCCAATCGGCGTTGTAGCGTTCGTGGACGAGGGTCCAGGCGTTGCGCTCGACCACCACAGGCAGGCGCATGGCCAGGGCTTCGCTGATCGATCCGGGGCCCGGCTTGCCGATGAAGTAATCGGCCAGCGCCATGAAATGCGGCACCTCGCGGGTGAAGCCCTCCACGCGGAGAGGCATGCCGCGAGGCATGGCGCGCAAGGCGCGGGCCGCTTCCTGGTGCCTGCCGCAGAGCAGGATGAGCTGGGTGGGAAGGCCGGCGGCGTCCAGCACGCGGGCGATTTTCACCATCTCCAGGGAGCCTTCGCCGCCGAATAGCACGACTCCGGTCAGACGCTCCGGATCGAGCCCCAGGCGCTCGCGCTCGCGGCTCCGGTCCAGTGCCCGCGGCTGGTAAAAGCGCGGATTCAAAATCATTCCGGAGGCTTCGAGGACATGCGCGGGGTCGAGTCCCAGCGCGCGTGCCTGCGCCACCGCGCGCCGCGAGCCGCAGATAACGTACTGGCTCTGGCGTTCGAGCCAGAAATGGGGCGGGTAATCGGCAATGTCGGTCAGGACGGTCACCAGCGGCGTGCCCGGGGAAACGCTCTCCAGCGCGGCTTGAAACGCCCGGTTGTAGTGCGGGATCAGCGAAACCACCATGTCCGGGCGGGTTTCGGCCCAGTGCCGGGTCAATACCTTTACTTGCGAACCATGCAGGAGGCGAATCACGGCGTGCATGAGCGGAACCAGTTGCGCGGAACCCACGGTCCAGCCGCGGCGCAGCATGATGTTGTAGATGTCCTGAAACGGGATGCCGGTGGATTTGCGGACGACGTCGATGGAATCGAACAGATCCTGAATCGAGACCATGTGGACGTCCCAGGGGCGCTGCTGGCGTTCGATCACCTCGGCCAGCGCCTGCGCCGCGGCGCGGTGGCCGCCGCCGGAATCGATATAGATGAACTCGATGGCGCGCCTCATCGCCTTCCGCCAGGCGCCCGCCGAGGCGCCGATCGAGCCGTTCGAATGAGTTGCATCGAATTCCCCTGCTACCTGGAGTACCATGCGGACAATTCCCGCACGTTACAGTTTCAAGAAACTTCTGTTTCGACGCCGTCGGGCTGTTGCGGCTTGGCGGGGGCACGACAGACCACGAAAAACGATGGTCTGTCCCACCCTCTCGCCGGCGAAACCTGGCCCACCTCAAATTCCACGACTTCAGGAGTTCCGGCTCTCGACACAGCAGGCGCGAATGCCTGCGCCACGGTGGCTCGCAACCGCGAGAAATGCGGGACGGGCGGGCGGCTCGCGCGGCGAGAACTCTTCATCGCGCGTTTATCCGCCTGAAACCGAAATGGCGCAAACTCAGCCGGAGCCCAAACCATGCAGAGTGACACCAACCCCGGGATTCTCTCTTTTTCCGGAATGTGGGACCAACGGTTGCGTAGCTTTCTGGAACCGGTCGAGCCGGCCGTGGACCGCATTTTCGGCCTGGAAGCGCTGCGTCAGGCCTTCTTGGACGCGCGCCGCGCCGCCCGCCATGGCGACACGGTGGAAGAGCTGTTGCGCTCTTTGGACATCGCCTGGAGGGCGGACCCCGAAGAACTGGCGCGAATCCCGGCCGCCGGCCCGGCGCTGGTGGTAGCCAACCATCCTTTCGGCCTGGTGGAAGGGGCGATCCTATCCACCGTGTTATCCGCCATCCGTCCCGACGTCCGCATTCTGACCAACTCTTTGCTGGCCGGTGTCGACGAGTTACAGCGGCGTTGCATTTTCGTGAATCCGTTCGGCGCCAGCCGCGCCGTGCCCGCCAATGCCCGCGCCCTGCGCGAGGCCAATCACTGGCTGGAAACGGGCGGCATGCTGGCGGTGTTCCCGGCCGGCGAGGTGGCGCACTTCGATTGGCGGAACGGAAGGCTGGCCGATCCGCCATGGAATCCCGCGGTGACGTGGATCGCCCAGCGCGCCGGCGCGTGCGCGGTGCCGGTGTTTTTCGAGGGCGCCAACGGCCTGGGATTCCAACTGGCCGGAGCCATTCATCCCGGCCTCCGCACTGCCAGCCTGCCGCGCGAATTCCTGAACAAGCGAGGCAAAACCATTCGCATGCGCATCGGCCGGCCCGTCTCCGCCGGCGTGCTGCGCGGTTTTGTAACGCCGCGCGAGGCGGTGGACTATCTGCGCTGCCGCACGTACCTGCTCGGGTTCGGGACGAAAGCCTCCACGGGCGTGCCGCGCCTGGTGCGGGACCTGGTACGGGTGCGCCCCGCCGCGCCGCTTGCGGCCCTCGATTCGCCGGAGCGGCTGGCGGAGGAGATCGGCGGACTCGATCCCAGGCGCAAGCTTTTGGAAACCGCCGAATTCGCGGTGTACGCAGCCGGCCGCGAGGAGTTTCCCGGCGTCGTGGAGGAAATCGGCCGCCTGCGGGAGGCGGCCTTTCGCCAGGTGGGCGAGGGGACCGGACGCGCGCGGGACCTGGACCGCTTCGACGGCAATTACACCCACCTGGTGCTTTGGAGCCGCCAGGCGAACGAAGTGGCCGGCGCCTATCGGCTGGGGGCCACCGGCGACATTCTGCCCCGCCGCGGCGTGGGCGGCCTCTATACCAACACCCTGTTTCGTTTCCGCGGGGACCTGTTCGACCGGCTGGGGCCGGCGCTGGAGCTGGGGCGCTCCTTCATCCGACCCGAGTATCAGAAGCAATTCGCTCCCCTGCTGCTGCTGTGGAAGGGCATCGCCGCTTACGTGGCGCGGCGTCCGGAGTGCGCCGTGCTGTTCGGCGCGGTCAGCATCAGCAACGATTACCACGCGGTCTCGCGTCACCTGATCGTCAGATTTCTGGAAGCGCACCGCGCCGCCGAGTTGTCCGACATGGTCAAACCGCGCCGTCCGTACCGCTCCGCGCGCCTGCTGCGCCACACCGGCCAATTGCCGCCCGTGCCCGCCGATCCGGACCGCCTGTCGGAGCTGATCGCCGACCTGGAGCGCGACGGAAAAGGAATCCCGATCCTGCTGCGGCAGTACCTGAAAACCGGCGGCAAACTGCTGGCATTCCATGTGGACCACGCTTTTTCCGACGTGCTCGATGCGCTCATCATGGTGGACTTGCGCGCCGCTCCGGCGCCGGTTCTCGACCGCTACTTCGGTAAATCCGCCGCCGCCCGGTTCCTGGCCTGGCACACCGGCCGGTATCCCGCATCCGAAGGCGGCATACAATGAAGATAGTGGACCTGGTTGCCGGGGGAGGAGCGCAATGACGGAATCCGACAAGGAAAAAGTGGAAGCCGCCGCAGTGACTGGCGTTGGCGCGGGAGTCGGCACGGCCGGCGGGGCGACGGTCGGCGTGCTCGAACTTGCCGCCACCACGGGAACCGTGACGGCACTCTCCGCCGGCGTAGTCATCGGCCTTGGGGCATTGGCCGGCGCCGCGAGCTTCTTCCTCGGTTACCAGGCTTACCGGCGGTTGAAGAAGCCCAAGAGCTAGAAAGTATTGCGGTCAGCCCCGAGTCGGCCGGTATTTCCGCGTCTTGTCTTGCCCTTCGGCAGCCTCTAGTTCTAGCTACGCTAACCCGAATGCCCTCAGAAACGCCGCGGCTATGGCGGCGCCGAGGAAGGGCCCCATGATCGGTACCAGGGCGTATCCCCAGTCCGAGCCGCCCTTACCTGGAATGGGCAGGATGGCATGGGCTAGACGCGGTCCGAAGTCGCGGGCCGGGTTGATGGCATAGCCGGTCGGGCCTCCCAGCGACAGCCCGATGCCCCACACCAGCAGGCCCCAGAGAAACGGCCCATACCCGGCCGGGAGACCCGTTTGAGAAACCGCCTTGGAGCCGAACGTAAGCCCGATGAAGATCAACGCCGCCGTGCCGATGGCCTCGGTCATCAGATTCGGGACCCGGCGGCGAATGGCCGGCGCGGTACAGAAAACACCAAGCTTCAGGTCTTGCTCCGGCGTTTGCCGCCAATGGTCCCAGTACACCAGCCAGACCAGCGCGGCGCCGGCGAATGCGCCCGCTACTTGCGCGGCGACGTAGCCGGGCAGCTTGGAATAATCGCCCGTGGCAATGGCCAGGCCCAGCGTGACCGCCGGGTTGATATGGGCGTCGGGGCTGCCGCACGCCATGGCCGTGAAGATGCCGCACAGCACGGCAAATCCCCAGGCGGTGGCGATGGCCATCCAGCCGGCATTCTCGGCTTTGGATCTATGTAGCAGCACCCCGGCTACCACGCCATCGCCCAACAGAATCAAAATCATCGTTCCCATGAACTCGCCGACTACCGGTGAAGACATAGCTGAAACCTCAGTTGTCAGTTATCGGTTATCCGTTGTCAGTGGCGCGCCGCGGCGCCTGTTACCGACTACTGAAAACTGACAACTGTAAACTTTACTCTTCCCAATCGAACGATCGGGTTACCGCCTTCTTCCAAAAACGATACAGGTGTTCGCGCCGCGCATCGTCCATGGCGGGATTCCAGCGCCGGTCGGCGGCCCAGTGATCCACCAGTTCGTCGGGGCTCGCATAGAAACCAACCGCCAGACCGGCGGCGTAAGAAGCGCCCAGCGCGGTGGTCTCCTGCACCACCGGACGCACTACCGGGCGGGCCAGGATATCGGACTGGAACTGCATCAGCAAGTCGTTGCGAACCATGCCGCCGTCCACGCGTAGAATCTCCAGCGCGGCCCCCGAGTCGCGCTGCATGGCCTCCACCACTTCCCGAACCTGGTAGGCGGTCGCTTCCAGGACCGCCCGCGCGATGTGTCCTTTGTGGACAAAGCGCGTCAGGCCGGCAATCACACCCCGCGCGCTATCCTTCCAATACGGGGCATAAAGGCCGGAAAAGGCCGGCACGAAATAAATGCCGCCGTTGTCCGGCACGGTTTGAGCCAGGGTTTCGATGTCGGAGCTCTTCTCGATCAGGCCAAGGTTGTCGCGGACCCATTGCACCAGCGCGCCGGTAATGGCGACGCTGCCTTCCAGAGCGTAAACCGCCGGCGCGGTGCCGAATCGATAACCCACCGTAGTGATCAGGCCGCTGGTGGATTGGACGGGCTTTTCGCCGGTATTCAGCAGCAGGAAGCAACCTGTGCCATAAGTGTTCTTGGCCGCGCCGGGAGTGAAGCAGACTTGTCCCACCAAGGCAGCCTGTTGATCGCCAAGGTCGCCCGCCACCGGTACGCCGGCGATCGCCGGCAGAGTCGCCTGGCCGTAGACCTCGGAGCTGGAGACGATTTTCGGCAGCATGGCGGCGGGAATGCCGAAATCGTCGAGAATGCCACGATCCCACTCGAACGTCTCCAGGTTCATGAGCTGCGTGCGGCTGGCATTGGTGACGTCGGTGACGTGAACGCCCCCGGTTAGCTTCCAGATCAGAAACGTGTCGATGTTGCCGAACAGCAGCTCTCCGTCTTCAGCCTGCCGCCGCACGCCGGCAACGTTCTCCAGAATCCACCGCAGCTTCAGACCGCTGAAATAAGTCGCCAGCGGCAGGCCGGTTCGGCCGCGATAGCGGTCTTGCCCGCCCCGAGCGGCATATTCGGCCACGGTTGCGGCCACCCGCGTATCCTGCCAGACGATGGCGTTGTAGACGGGTTTGCCGGTCTTGCGGTTCCACACCACGGTGGTCTCACGCTGATTGGTGATCCCGATGGCCGCCAGATCGGTGCGCGACAGCCCGGCCGCGCCCATCGCTTCGCCAATCGTTTCCCCGGTGCGGCGCCAGATTTCTTCCGGGTCGTGCTCCACCCAGCCGGGCTTGGGATAGATCTGCTCGTGCTCCTTCTGAGCCACGCTCACGATTCGCCCCGCGCGGTCGAACACGATAAACCGCGTGCTGGTGGTTCCCTGATCGATCGCTCCTACGTAATTCGGCATTGTGGTCGTTTCCTCCGCGACTGGTTGTGGTGGCCGGACTGGCGGGTTGGGAAAAAAAAGGAGTACGTGGCATTAGGCAGAAGCCTGCGCCACCTGAGCGGATTGTCATCTCACCGCCGGACTTGGGCGCACGTCTGATTTTAACCGCGTTTGTTTCCGGGCGGGGACCGACACCGACGAAGCAGCCGAACCAAAGCGGGCAACCGCCGGCCGAGGTTGTGAAGGGAAGGCCACTGACCAGGGAGAACACTCGAGAGCTTAACCCGTGCCGGACACCGAGCCGGGAGAGCGGGCCAAACGGGCGCAGGTTGGCAACCTGCGGACCGATTGGGGGCGCCCCCTCGGCCAGGTCCAACTGGGCGTCAGCCCGGCCGTGTGCTGCAGGCAAACGCCGGCATGACCGCCGGCCCCACCCTACTGCACCGGCGCCGGATCGACTCTCACCGCGATGTAACCCGACGGCGCTCTCACCGTCTTGTAAGTCACTTTCTCTTCGCAATTCGCATTGGTTTGAGTCCAGGCGCCGTCCGTATACCGGCCCTCGCAAAATGTCGAATTCGCTTCGTCGATCTCGACCCGCGGAACCAGGTCGCGGGAGGTGGCAAACGCAAACAGTTTTGCCGCCGCCGCCCGGCTCATCTTCCGCTCCGATAGCGCTTCCCGTGTCGCCGGGCCCAGGTCCTCCGGACGAAGATTCACGCTGAAGGTAAACCGGGTTCCACCGTATTCGTCGGAAGCCATTGCCGGACCGCTGAACGAATAAGTGACCCGATAGGCGGCCCTGGGGGATTCGTCCCGCACGTAGGGGCAGTAAAGAGAACCGCCCGGTTCCGGAGAGCCTGCCGCGCAGTAGCCCTTATCGCCTGCCGACATTCTGGCCGTCGCGACCTTAATCGCCTTGACGCTTTCAAATTGGATGGACGATAGGTCGGCGCCCGCCGGGATATACGCGGTGTGGGTGAAAGGTTCGAGATTGGTGGTCGCAGCCGCGGCTGCAACCGGCGCGATGGCCGCGTTCGATTTTCCCTCGGCACTGGAAGCCGCTGCCAGGGAGGCGGACGCGATCATTACGAAACAAATTGCCATTGACCGATTTGCGGATTGATTCATTTGGATCCCCTCGTCGATTCAAGTTCATGAATCCTTGACCCAGTGTAAACCAAATTGTAGTATTTGGACCGACAAACTCCGAGTTTCGTCGGAAGGCGGGTATAGTACTATTGGTGCTTATGTTCCAGACCTGCCCATCACCCCAACAGCTTCAATCCGAATTGAACCTGCCTCGACGTCGTGGCCGTACTCGTGATTACCCCTGCGGTCGGCGATGGGGTATTTCCGGCGGCGGTGTAGACGACCGTGTTGGGAATGCCGAAGTTGGCGCGGTTCAGGAGCAGCGCGCGATAGGCGCCGAAGCCGGCGTGAACCACCGTTCTGCTTCTGCCGAACGGATCCCAGGCCAGCCCCACCCGCGGTTCCGGCATGAATCCGGCGCGGTTGGTGGTAAAGGCGGAATTGCCGATCACGGGGTTGGTCTCGATGACGCCGCTCTGGAAAGCGTAATTGGAGGCCCGTCCGTAGGCCTCGTTCCATCCGTTGGAAGATTCGAAGCGGAATCCGATTTTGAGTTCAAGATTGGGGCGCAGCTTAATGGCGTCCTGCACAAACCCCGCGGCTTCCAGCGAGCGCCAACCTAGCTCGGTCGGCGATGGGACCACCGTAAACGTGGCGATGGTTCCCTGCAGAAAGGTCTGCAAACTCGAAAACGACGCCTGCCCGTTCTGATCCTGCGCCAGGCTGTCGTTGGACTGGATGCGCTGCAGCCAGAAACCGGCCTCGATCTGGTGGATGCCGTGCGTCCACACGACATGGTCGTCCACCGTGTAGAGATTGCGCGCCATGGCCAGATTGCTTCCCGCGTTGGTTCCGGCCCCGCTGATCGAAGACGCGCCATTCAGCGCCGTACCGCCGCCGATTACGACCGCGCCAATCGGCCGGCCGGCCACCCACCCCGGCAGGTCCACCCCGCTCACGCCATTGAAGAAAAAGGTGGCGCGCGAGAATCCAACCCGCACCGTATTCAACAGGCTGGGTGTAAGGACATCCTGTTCCTGGGCGCTGGCCACCTGCTCGCGCAGGGTTTCGACGGCGCTCGAAAGCGGATTCACCGAGGGCGTAAAGTCGGCGCTGTCGTCCACCGTGTAGACCGCCGAAAAGGTGTCGCGGCTGGAAATGTTGTAATCGAAGCGCGTGGTGCCGAAATCCTCGCGGATGGTTTGCAGCGGATGGCTGAATGCCTCCCCGATGCCCCCGCCCAGATCCGGACCGTTTTGCGCCGGCCAGAGCGAGAGCAGCGGCGCTACGCCGGCAGCCACTCCCACGTTCGCCAGAGTGCCGCTCGAATTCGGCAACAGGCCCAGGCGGGCGTTGTTATCCGGCACCAGCGTCACGTCGCTGAGCGCAAGATGCTGGCGGAAGCCTTCGTAGTTGCCGAATAGGAACAGCTTGTCCTTCTTCACCGGACCGCCCAGCGCGCCTCCGAATTCGTTGCGGCGGAAGGGCGGAACCGAACCCTGATCGAAAAAATTGCGGGCGTCGAAATCGCTGTTGCGCAAAAACTCGTAAAGCGTCCCATGAAGCTGGTTCGTGCCCGAAGCCGTGACAATGCTAACCTGCCCGCCCGGCCGCTTCCCGTACTCGGCGCCGTAGGTGTCGCTGACCACGTTGAATTCGCGCACCGCATCGACGCCCAGCAACTGGCCGCTGGCGCCGCCCGGCGTCACGTTGATCAGCGATGCGCCGGTGTATTCAATGCCGTTCAGCAGGTACAGATTTTCCTGCGGCCGGCGGCCGGAAACCGAAAACATGTTGCCCAGCGCCGCGTCCGCCGTGCCGACGCCGCCGGAGCGCCCGGAAGTGTAATTGACCACCGAGGGGTTCATCGTCATAAGCAGATCGAAGCTGCGGCCGTTGAGCGGGAGGTCTTTCACCTGGCGCTCGTTCACCAGGCCCGCCGTGGATTCGGTGGATAAGCTCACCGGCGTGGCCGCTTCCTCCACCGTCACCACCTGTTTCAGGTCGCCGACCGGCAGCTCGAAATCGAGATTGACGTGCTGGCCGACCACCAGATCGATCCCGCCTCTGGCCTGCGACACAAACCCTTCTTTCGACACGGTGATCTGGTAGCTGCCGACGGGAATGGAGGGCGCGGCGTAACGGCCGGAGCCGTCGGTAATTAGTTTTCGCTCCGCGCCGGTTTCGGCGTTCTTGATTTCCACCAGTGCGACAGGTAGCGCCCCGCCTGAACTATCTTTGACGACGCCCGAAACCGATCCCCCCACCACCTGCGCGTAGCAGCAGCCCGCGGAAACAAGCAGAATCGTCAGTCGAAGCGCGCTTCCCCTCATAAATACACCCATGTCGATAGGGTATCCGGCGTATGCTGTGATAGTCAAAAATAAACGGCGTTCGAGCCCCATCGGCCCCGCTTAGTTAGGTGGGACGGGCCTCCCGGCCTGTCGTAGCCGCGAAGCGGCTCTTCGAGCTGCCGACAGGCCAGGAGGCCTGTCCCACTGGTAGCATCGGAGTATGTCGAGTCCCTGGCTGAGCGTGCCCCTGGCCGATTATGAAGGGCACATGAAATCGGCCGAAGTCCGGCAGTTGGACGCGCTGTCGAAGCTATTCGCGGCAGCCCTGGAACATTGCCGGCCAGGTTCGGTCGCGGTGCTTGGAATCGCGGGCGGAAACGGCCTGGAAGGGCTTTTGGATGGGCATTTTCAGTGCGTCGCGGCCGGAGCGGCGGCGGCCTTCGGCCTGCGCATGAACAGGATGAAAGGCGGCAGCAGGGCCACCACAAGCGCCATGATGTAAATGACGTCGATGTAGGCCAACGTGGTAGCCTGGCCCTGGATCAATCCCATCACCCGGCCGTAGGCTTCGGCCCTGGGGTGGGCCTGGTTCTGGTGCAGCATATTGTGGCGGAGGGCGGCGGTAAGTTGATCGAAGGCGCGGTTGCCGGATACGGCGCGAGCCACCATGTAGTTCTGGTGCTTTTGCGCCTGGCGGGTGATATAGGTGGTAATCACGGCGATGCCGATGCTGCCCCCGATATTGCGCACAAAGCTGTTCATGGCGGAAATCTGGTTGTTGTTTTCACGCGGAATGCCCAGGTAGGCCAACGTGTTGGAGGGCAGAAAGATGAACGCCAGGCCCATCGCCTGGAAAGTGCGGAGAAGGAAAGCCGTGCGGAAATCCATCTGCAGACTGAGATGCGTGGCGATGAAGTAGAGCGAGGCGGCCGTGCTCCAGAAACCGAAAGCCATCATAATGCGCGGGTCGATGCGGGAAACGAAGAAGCCGGCGATGGGCATCATGAAGAGCATGATCAAACCGCCGCCGGCCAGCGCTTCGCCCGAAAGCTGCGCCGGGTATCCCAGCAGCAATTGCAGGAATTGCGGAATGATGACGGTAGTGCCGAACAGCACGATGCCCAGCACGAAGGTGAAGAGCATGGCGGTGGCGAAATTGCGATGACGGAAGAGGCGCAGGTTCACGATCGGCTCGGGATGGCGCCACTCCCAAAGAATCCAGAGCACGAACGAGTAGACCGCGACCGCCAGAGTCACCACGATCCAGGTGCTGCCGAACCAGTCGTTCTCCTGCCCCTTATCGAGCACCACCTGCAGGCAGCCGACGGCCAATACCAGCAAGCTCAGGCCGATGTAGTCGACGCGCACACGGCCGCGCGCACGCTCCTCGTTCAGATAGGGCGGATCTTCCACTAACCGGTGAGTGAGAAACAGCGAAAGCACGCCGATGGGAACGTTGATGTAGAAAATCCAGCGCCAACTGAAATTGTCGGTGATCCAGCCGCCCAGGGTGGGACCGATGGCCGGCGCCACCACCACGGCCATGCCATAGACCGCGAACGCCATGCCGCGCCGCGCGGGCGGAAAGGTATCCGCCAGAATGGCCTGCTCGCTGGGCTGCAAGCCGCCGCCGCCGGCGCCCTGCAGAATGCGGAAGATCACCAGCACGCCCAGGCTGGGCGCCAGCCCGCACAAAAAACTGCTGCAGGTGAATAGCGCCACGCACATCATATAGAAACGCTTGCGGCCGATCAGGCGCGACAGCCACGCGCTCATCGGCAGCACGATAGCGTTGGACACCAGGTAGCTGGTGAGCACCCAGGTGGCTTCCTGCTCGCTGGCCGAAAGATTGCCCGCGATGTGCGGCAGGGAAACGTTGGCGATGGAGGTGTCGAGCACTTCCATGAACGTCGCCAGCGTAACCGTCAGCGCCACCGCCCACGGGTTATGTTTCGGAATCCAGTCGCTATGGTCGGCCATACGCTACTGCAGCCAGACTTTGGGTTCCACCGACATGCCCGGCCGCAGCCGCTCCAGGGCTTTCTGGTTGGGCTCGAAGCGAATGCGCACGGGCAACCGCTGCACCACCTTGACGTAGTTGCCGGTGGCGTTCTCGGGCGGCAACAGGCTGAGCACGGCGCCGGTCGCTCCGGGCATGCTCTCGACCCTGCCCACTAGCGTTTCGTCCAGGGCGTCGGCCTTGATTTCCACGCGCAGGCCGGGATGCATGCGGCGCAACTGGGTTTCTTTGAAATTGGCCGTAACCCAGAGATCGTCGAGGCGGGTCAGGCTGAACAACTCTTGTCCGGCCTGCACCGTGTTGCCCACTTCCACGTCGCGGCGGCTGACCACGCCGCCGGCCGGAGCGAACACTTTGGTGTAGCTGAGGTCGAGCAGGGCGCGGTCCACGTGGGCGCGCGCCACCTGCGCGGCAGCTTGCCTGGAGGCCAGCATGGCGCGGCTCACGGCCACCTGCCGCGGGGCGTTGCGGTTGGCCTGTTCGAAACGGCTTTGGGCTTCGGCGTGCTGGGCGCGGCGCTGGTCGACGGTCTTCTGGGCAGCCTCGGCGGAGGCGCGCGCGGAATCCACTTGGGCCTGGAGCGCCTTGGCTTGGGCCGTCACCGAATCGTACTGCTCGCGCGGAACTTCGTCTTTATCCACCAGGGCGCGATAACGCGCCACATCGGCCTGGGCTTTGGCATTGTTGGCTTCGGCCTCGCGCAGGCGCGCCTCGGCGGCGGCCAGGTCGCGCTCGGCTCCGGCCACCCCCGCGCTGGTATTCTGCAACTCCGCCTCGCCGGTGGCGATGCTGGTGGCGTTGGAGGTTTCCGTAATCGGAATATTGGGATGCTGCACCTGAATATCGGCCTCGGCCTGCACCACCGAGGCACGGGCTTCTTCGAGCGCCACCTGGTAATCGCGCGGATCGATTTCGGCCATGACCTGTCCCTGGCTAACGGATTGGTTCGCCTCGAAATTCACGACGGTGATGGTGCCCGCGATGCGCGATTCGATCGCTACCAGGTGCCCATCCACCTGGGCGTCGTCGGTGGATTCATAGAGCAGGGAATGGCGCCAGAAGAAAAACCCGCCCACCAGCACGATCAATCCCACCATGAGTGCGATCACGAGCGGCGCGCGACTGCCCTTGGCTTTCGGTGTCGTTTCCGTCTCCGCGGTTGGCATGCTTACGGTCTCCCCATGAACTGCTTGATGTTCCGATCGGTCTCGCCCAGCGCCCGCGCCAGATCGGCTTTGGCGCGATTGTGCGCGTACAGGGCGGAGACCAGGTCCTGCTCGGCCGCGGCCACCGATTCCTGCGCCTGCACCACTTCCACGGTGTCGGCCACGCCGGCGGCAAAGCGGTCGCGCGCCTGGTCCAGGGTTTCGTTGGCCAGATCGCGATTGCTACGCGCCGCGGCGACCTGGGTAGCGGCCGATTCCAAATCGAGAAACGCCGAGCGCACTTCGGCATCGATGCGGCTGCCGATTTCCCGATACTCCGCCCGGCGCTGGCTGAGCACGGCTTCGGCCTGCTCGCGATCGGCCGCTACACGGCCGCCCTGAAACAGCGGCACGCGCACGGAGCCGGTCAGGGTAAAAGTGCCGTGGGAATTCTCCGGCCCGGTGCCGATTACGCCGTAATCGGCGTTGACCGACGCGGTGGGATAGCGCTCCGCTTCCACCGCGCCGCGAGCGGTTTCGGCCGCGCGGACCTGGGCTTCGGCGGCTTTCCGATCGGCGCGGCCGGCGAGAGCGCGTTCGATGGCCTGCTCCACGGTCAGATCGGCCAGCGGGGCGAACACCATGGTGTCGCTAAGAGTGAACGGCTGGCCCGGCGCCAGGCCAATCAACCGCGCCAGGGCGATTTTGCGCTTGGCCAGATCGTTTTCATTGGAGGTCAGCCGCTGTTGATTGGTAATCAGCTCCACCTGGGTGCGGGTGACGTCGATGCGCGCCGCCAGGCCGGAGGCGTGCCGGTCGGTGGCCTGCTGCGCCACGGCCTGCGCCGCCGCGACCTGGGCGCGCGCGACATCCACGCGGGCGGCGGCGGCGAGCACGTCCAGGTAGCCGGTAGTGACGGCGGCGACCACCACGTCGCGCGCGTCGTCGGCCCCAAGCCGGACCGCCTTTTCGGACACCTGGCTGGCGCGCCAGTTGCGCCGGCGCGCTAGGTCGAGAAGCGCCTGCGACACGCCCGCGCGAAGGTCGAAATAATGATACGGGCCGATCACGGAGGGAAAGTTGAAGCTGATCCCGTCGAAGCTGGGCAGCTTGATGGCGCTAAAGCCGAGCGCGGCCAGGTCGCTCTGTTGATCGTCCGCCGCGAGGCCCGCGGTCACGGTCGGGAGCAAATTGCTGCGTTCCTGGTTGGCGATTCCTTGCGCCTGGCGCACGGACGCGCTGGAAGCGAGCATGCTGAGGTTGGCGGACACGCCGCGGCGAATGGCTTCCTCCAGCGACAGGGCGAAGGACGGACCGGGCGCCTGCGACGGGGGAACGGCGCCCGGACTGGCGGCCTGGATGACGCCGCGGCCGGAGAGCGGCAGTTGGGTGGCGCGGGTGGGCTGCGGTCCCGATTCGGGTGGTGCCTGGGCATACAGCAACGCGCCGGCGCACACTGCCAGAGCGGTAACGCGCAATTCGAGTCGCATCTTTTGAGGATCTCCGGTTGGAGGGCCGTCTGTCAAAGCGGACAGGGCCATTGGGATTCTAGGGAATGCGGGCGACCCGGCCGAGCCGCGACCGCAAAGCAGCGGTCTTTGGAGTATTTCATCGCGTTTGCCTGCTACGGCGCGCCGGCACGGCGGCGACTCGCGATCGGCGTATCGGTAGCTTGATTTGAAGGATCGTTCTCGCACTGGGCGGCTGTGAAGACGGAAAGAACGGGCGTCTCGCAGAAAACGCCCGTCCTAGGCGAACCACAGTTTCCAAAGAAGGAACAGCATCCCGGCAGCAAAACCCGCCCCGGCTTGATACTCCTGGTTCACTAGATACAAATGGAAGGAAAAAGGATTCGGACTATTTTGCGGCGCGGGCCGAAGCCGCGGCCAGAGCGCCGGAACTCGAGCGGCGTAGTTCGCGTAGCCTGGAAAAATCTGGCGCAGGTGCTGCTCCTCCAGTTGAATCACGGGAAGGTAAACCAAAACAAATACCACTACGAATAGAATCGCCAGCCACGGGCTGCGCGCGGCGACGGAGAGCCCGGCCGCCACCAGCAGCGTGCCGATGTAGAGCGGATTGCGGGTATGAGCATACGGTCCGCCGGTAGCCAGTTGCCGGTTCTTGGCCAGGCAGCCAGCAGCCCATCCGCGCAGCGCCAGGCCGGCCAGCGACAGCGGCAGGCCGGTCCACAAAGAGCGCGCGGTGGGGTGCGAAAACCAGGCGAACACCAGCACCAGCAGGAATCCGGACGGCACCCGCAGGCGCGCCACCGCGTCGGCGTAAGGCTTGGGGAACCGCGGCATCAAGCGGCAAACCCGAGAGCTTCGCGCAGTGTCTCGAAAACCTGGTCGGGTGAAATGCGGCGCATGCTGTCGTCTATGGTATCGCCACGCTGGTAGCTGGTGACGGCGCCCGCGTCGCGAAGGACGCGCAGGCCGGCGCCGGCCTGGTAAGGGCCGTTGCGCGCCGGATCGGTGGGGCCGAAAATCGCCACGCCAGGCTTCGCCAGCGCGGCCGCCAGGTGCATGGGGCCGCTGTCCACGCCGACGATGGCCGTGGCCCGCCGCGTGGCCCAAATCAACCCCTCCAGCGACGAAACGTGCAGCCCCACTCCCTCGATTGCGGGCACGCTCCCGGCCGATGGGACGTTCCACACCAGCGGCAAGTTCAACTCACGCCGCAAACGCACCGCCAATGCGGCGTAAAACTCCAGCGGCCATTGTTTCCCGCGCCATCCCGCCACCGGCGACGCCAGCACAAAATCGCCAGCCGGCAGTTCCCCTTCCGGCCGTCCCGCGGGCAGCGGGAAATCGCGAAACCTGGTGTTCGTACCGGGCACCGCCGCCGCCAGGTCGAGGCATTGATCCACGCGATGCGCGGCGCTGGAATGAACCGTATCGGAATAAAACAAGTTGGCCGCCCGCTCGCGCACCTGGCAGCGGTCGAAACCGAACAGGCGGCCCGGGCGGGCCAGTTTCGCCACCAGCGCCGATTTCAACAAACCCTGAAAATCCACCGCGCAATGGTACGGCTCCGAGCGCAGTTCGCGCCAGCTTTCGCGAAGCGAAGCCAGGCTGCCGCGCTCGATCATCACCACCCGGTCCAGATAGGGGTTGCCTTCGAGAAGCGGCGCCCACCGCGGCTCTATCGCCCAGGTGATGCGCGCGGCGGGATGGCTGGCCTTCAGCGAACCTACCGCGGGCAAAGCGTGCAGCACGTCGCCCATGGCGCCCAGGCGCACAACCAGCAGCCGAAGTTCAGGCATGGTGTCGGCGGCGGACATTTTCGATCAGCTCATGGCGGCGGCGCAGGTCCGCCGTTTCCAGGTGCGCCACGCGGGAAGGCCGCAACCGGTCGAGCAGCTTGGATGGATCGGAATCTTCCGCTGCCACCACGTAATCCACCGCCCGCAGCGCCGCAACCAATTCCGCCCGCGAACGCTGGGCCAGCAGTTCGCCTTCGAGCGGCAGAACCACCGCGACCAGCGGCCCGGCGCCGGCGAGCGCTTCCAGTTCCACGACGTGCCCGGCCCGCAGCACGTCGAAATACCCGACCGCGACCGTGGGCCCATTCACCCCCAGAGCCGCCAGTGCCTCCGGCGTGACGATCTTGCTGCGAGTATCCATGGAGTGTGCCAGCCGGCGCGCACACGCCAGCTTAGAACCAATGTAGCGCAGGCGGGAAGCGCGCCATCATGTTCCTAATACGTACTCGATGTCCGGCGCAGGATTGCGCTGACTGCTACTGCTTTGGCGGTAGTATCGACGGCGAAAAAAATTCGGTAGCTGCCGACGCGGCGGCGCCAGCGATTGCCTTGGCCTTCCAGCTTGAGGACATCGGCGCTGAAAGGATCGACGGCCATCGAACGGATGGCGGCGGCAACCCGGTCCTGGTCCTTAGCGGGAAACCTTGCGGCTTGCTTTTGTGCCGGCTTTGCGACGGTTACGGTCCACGCCATGGAGAAAATCGGCTAAGGATACAGACTCGCCGCGGGCAATGGCGGCTTCCCCTTTGCGAATCGCCGCCAGTTCGGATTTGGTCGGCTTATAGGTAGCCGGAGTAATTGTGATGGTGCGGGAATTGACCCTAAACTCCAGCCGGTCGCCGGGCTGGATCCCGGCCTGGCGCTGCACGCTGGGCGGCACTACCAACTCGGCCTTATTGCTGACGGTCACAGTCATAGGGCAAGCAATTCAAGTTGCTTCTGCCAGTAGGATAGCAGACGAGCGGAACCCGTGCTCATCAGCGGTTGATGGGGCTGCCGCTGATCACCGCGCCGGCACAAAGCTTCCCGGCAGCTTCAATCACCCGCTCCGCCGTAACCCGCGTCATGCACCGGTGGTCGATGGGGCACTCGCGCAGCAGGCATGGGCTGCACTCGGCGTGCTCCCGGACCACCACCGCGTTCGAGCCGGTCGGTCCGGTGGTTACGTCGTCGGTGGCGCCGAATACCGCTACCGTCGGTACGCCCAGCGCGGAGGCCACGTGCATCGCGCCCGAATCGTTGCACAGAAACAGCCGGCAACAGGCAACCAGGTCGATGAACTCGCCGAGCGTGGTTTCACCCGCCAGGTTGCGCGCGCCGGGAATTCCCCGCGCCACCGTTTCCGCCAACTCCCGCTCTGCCGAGGCACCAAGCACCAACACCGTGCCATCCGCCGGTGCCAGCGCACGGCCGCACTCGGCGAAGCGCTCGCTCATCCACCGTTTGGCGTTCCCGTAGGCCGCGCCCGGGCTGATGCCGATCACCGGCTCGGCGATGCCCAGCGCCGCCAGATGTTCGGCCCCGGAGCGGCGCGCGGTTTCGACGTTCTCCAGCACAATCGATTCGCAGGGCGGAAATCGGTCGATGATCCCCGCCCGGCGCAGCAGTTCCAGGTAATAAAACCGCTCATGCCGCGGAATATCGCCGGGCTCGGGAACGGGAATGGCGCGCGTCAACAACCGGCCGCGGCCATCGCGTCCGTAGCCGATCCGTTCCGGAATACCCGCCAGCCAGGCGATCAGCGCCGCGTCGAAGGCGTTCTGCAGCAGGATGGCGCAATCGAACCTCTCTTCGCGAAGCTGGGAGGCGAAGGCGCGCCGGGCCGCCAGATTGCGCGGCGCCGGATACGGGATTACCCGATCCACGGCGCCTTCGCGGCTGAACAAATCCGCCAGCCCCGGCCGCGCCACCAGCGCCAGTTGCGCGTGCGGCAGCGTATTCCGAATGGCGCGAATGGCCGCGAGCGACATCACCGCGTCGCCCAGCCAGTTGGTGGAGCGGACGCACACCCGCGCTACTGAAGAGGGGTTGAAGTCCACCGCAGCCTCCAGCATATCAAGCAGCCAGACTTCAGCCCCGCCGCGGACATGGTCGCCCCGTTGAAGCGGAAGTTGGCATAGGGTAGAAGTATGGCGTCAGTTGAAGATGTAATTACGGAGCTCAAGAAGCTGCGCCCGGACCAGGTGGACGAGGTGGCTCGGATCATCCATGGCCTTTCACAAGCCGGGTGCGCGGAGGCACCTCCACGTTCTATGGTGTCGGCCCGCGTGGTGGATGAGGCCGTGCAACATGGATGGCCTGCGGAGTTATTCACGGAACTGATTGGGAGCCTGCCGGAGATATTGAGATGAGCAAGGCGTATCACGAAATGACTTCCGCGGAGCGCATTGCTGATCGGATCGCCAGGAATCGGCGAATAGAGGAAGCAACGTTCTCCGGGGTGTCCGGCCTGAGCCTTCAGGGGATTGTTGCGCGCCTGGACGCACACAAACAACGCGCAACCTGCGGCGCGGTAGCAGAGCTCGTCGGCAAGCCGTCGCGCGGTCTCATGAGCGGGCGCGCACGAAAAGCTTCGAGGATTCGTGGATCGTTGCTGGCTACAAACAGCCAAGACTCCCGCCGGGGGTGGCCTACTGGATATTCGAAGAACCAGATTCATCCGGACTGTTACCGCCAAATTCTCGAGGGCGTCGACAATATTATCGATACCGGCGAGGCACTCAAACAGTGGATTAGCGAAAAGGCTCCTAGCTCTCCAGAAACCTCTGCGCAAGCCGTTGTAAACAAAGAGTCGGGTGACGCGAGGTTTCTGACGCCACAGACGATCCCGCCAGGGACCGTCCCCCGCTCCTGAGGTCGTGGTATTGAAGGCGAGCCGGTTTCGGTTCCGGGGTGGCGCATGCCTTGGCTTGCGCACGACGGGCGCATGCGCCGGCGCGGGCAGGCGGAACCGCCTGCCCCACCAAAATGGCTGCGCCTAATTTCATCAGGTCTACGGAATGTCGAGGCGACTTCAGGAGGAAGGGGGACGAACAAGGGTTGAGAAATCAATGAATTTATCGGCGTTGATCGGTGGCTCAAATCGAATTTACGCCACCTATTTCCCGCCCCGCAGCGCCCTTAAATCGATTCCCAGCGCCTGGCACTTCTTATACAAATGGCTGCGCTCCAGGCCCAGCGCCCGCGCCGTGTCGGTCATGCGCTGGTTATGCCGCTTCAGCTCTTCCAGAATCTGCTCCCGTTCGAAGAAGTCCATGCGTTGGGAGAGCGTGCCCGTGGCTGTTTGCGCGTACCCTCCGCCGGCCGTCGCCGGCAGCGCCAGACGCACCGCCGCGGCGTCCACCGGGCCATCGGCCAGCAGCAACAGACGCTCCACCACGTTGCGCAACTCGCGGATGTTGCCGGGCCAGGCGTATCGTTGCAGCTCGGCGATGGCATCCGGCTGAAACGGCTTCGTCTTCCATCCGTTGATCGCGGCGACCTGCGCAGCGAAATGCGCCACCAGGGCGGCAATGTCGTCGGTGCGCTCGCGCAGCGGCGGCAGCAACAGGGGGAAGACGAAGATCCGGTGATACAGATCCTGGCGGAATGCGCCCTTTAGCACCAGCTCTTCCAGGTTGCGGTGGGTGGCCACCACCACGCGCACGTCCACGGCGATGCTGCGGTCGCCGCCGATGCGCTCCACCTGCCGCTCTTCCAGCACGCGTAGAAGCTTCGATTGCATAAGCACCGGCATGTCGCCTACTTCGTCCAGAAACAAAGTGCCGTGATTGGCCTGCTCGAAGCGGCCGATATGCCGCGATACCGCGCCGGTGAAAGAGCCCTTTTCGTGGCCGAACAGCTCGCTTTCGATCAGCTCGGCCGGCACGGCGGCGCAATTCAGGGTGACAAAAGGGCCCCCGCGCCGCGGGCTGTTTTCGTGCAGCGCCCGCGCGATCAGCTCTTTTCCCGTTCCCGTCTCGCCCAGAATGCAGATGCGCGCTTCGCTGGCCGCCACCCGCTCCACCTGCGCCATCACCCGGTGCATGGCCTCGCCCGCATACACGATTTCGTGGCTGCCCACGCGCCGCCGCAGGTCGCGGTTTTCTTCCTCCAGGCGTTTCAGCTTGAGCGTGTTGTCTACCGTCAGCAGCAGCTTGTCGGTGGAAAGCGGCTTCTCCAGAAAATCGGCCGCGCCCAGCCGCGTGGCGCGTACCGCCATTTCGATATTGGCCTGTCCGGAAATCATCACCACCGGCAGCGAGATTCCCAGCCCGCGCACCTCTTCGAGCAGCACCAGCCCGTCCTTGCCGGGCATCACCACGTCGGACATCATCATGTCGAACCGCCGCGTCTGCAGCAATTCGAGCGCCCGCGCCGCGTTGTCGCAAACCGTGGCCTCATGGCCGGCCATGCGGAAGGCCCGCGCCAGCGAGGCCAGCGTATTCTGGTCGTCGTCCACAATCAGCAGATTCGCCATGAATGTCTATCCCGCCCGCTCCCCCAGATCGATCTGAAACGTGGCGCCTTTCCCCGGCGCGCCGGTCACCGAAATACGGCCGTGGTGATCGCTCACCACCGATTGCACGATGGCGAGTCCCAGCCCCGTGCCGTGCGTCTTGGTGGTGTAGTACGGCGTGAACAGGCGCCCGCATTCCTCCGGCGTCAGGCCCTGCCCGGTATCGGCGATCTCGATGCGCAAGCCCGCGCCCAAGCGGCGCGTGCGCACTGTCAGCGTGCCCCCTTGCGGCATGGCGTCGATAGCGTTCAGAATCAGGTTGCGCAGCGCGCGAGTGATCTGTTCCGGGTCGGCCATCACCGCGGGAGCCGCGGGGTCCAGTTCCAATTGGGCCGCGATTCCGGCCTGCGCCAGTTGCGCCTCGAACAGTTTCATGGTCTCGCCGGTCAGCCGGTTGAAATCGAGCGGCTGCATTTCCGGCGCCGGCATTTTGGCGAAGTCGCTGAAGCGCGCCACGATCTGTTTCAGGTTGCCGAGCTCCGCCAGGAGCGTCTGACTGCCCTCGCTAAATACTTCGTCGAATTGCTCCGGGTACTGCGACCGGGCGCGCTGCATGTTCTCCACCGTGATCTGCAGCGGAAACAGCGGATTCTTCAATTCGTGCGCCAGGCGCCGCGCCAACTCGCGCCAGGCCGCGACCCGCTCGGCCTGCACCAGCCGCTCGCGCTGCGCCATCAGTTCCTCGGTCATGCGATTAAAGGCCAGCGCCAGCCGCCCGATCTCGTCGCCGGAGGTCACTTCCACGGTGGTATCCCAGTTGCCCGCGGCCACCGCCGTCGCACTGCGCGCCAGCCGCTCCACCGGGCGGGTGACCCGCGCCGTGGCCCACGCGCCCAACGCCACGCTCATCAGGATGCCGAAACCTGCTACTTCGATGCCGTAGCGCAATTGCTTCGATTCCAGCACCGCCAGGCCGCGCCGTGAACTGCCGATCAGCAGCGCCCCCAGGGCCGCGCCATCGTAACCCGTTAGCGGCAAGGCGTGAAACGATTCCGCCGCCGCGCCCGCGCCGACCACGCGATACCGCTCCCGCTTCCGCGCCAGCGTGTCCTCCACGAGCGCCCGCAATTCCGGGGACCGGGGGCCGGGCCCCAGCATCTGCTCCGGCGCGAATTTCGGATCGAGGCTGCGATACAACAGCGCCCGCATCCCGTCCGGCAGCACCAGCGAGGATAGAAACGCCTGGTCGAGCTGCTGTCCGCCCACCACGAACAGTTTCCGGTCGCCCGCAGTCACCGTGGAAACCGCGGCCAGCGCCAGGGTGAACCTGTCCGGCAATTCGGCGCGCCGCAGGAAAGCGTGGCCCTCGGACCAGTCTCCGTGCTCCAACAGCCAGTCTTCCCGATAGCCGAAACGCGCCGGCCACTCGGCCGACGAGACGATGGAGCCATCCCCGGCCACCAGTTCCAGCAGGTCCAGGCTGTGGGCCGCCGCCAGCGCCCCGGCTTCGCCATAGAACGAGGTGGGGTCGGGCGAGATCGCGATATTCAGAGCGCTGTCGGATTGCCCGATGCCTTCTACCGCGCGCACTACCTCCTGGCTGCGCCGGTCGAATTCTTTGCGGAATTGGGTTACCAATGCGTCGGAACGCGCCGCGTCCATGCGCTCGAATTCGCGCCGCGTGGCTTTCTGCACCAGCAGTTCCACCACCCCTACCGAGGCCACTACCGCGAGGGTGAAAATCAACAGCAGACGGGTGCGAAACGTCATGGCCGGTCGCCTTCCAGCCACACGTTCTCGAACCTCCACTGCCCCAGCGGCGAGATTCCCGCGGCGCCCTTCACCCGCGGCCCGGCGCCGTACACGTCGGGCAGATGAAACAGCGGGACCACGCGAAACCCTTCCAGCATGGCCCGTTCGGCGTTGTACACGGCCTCGATACTCTCCATCCGCGCAGGCGCGGTCAGTCCCAGAGCGGCGGCAATCGCAGCCAACGCCCTGGCCGGGTCGCCGGCGGCGACCTCGACTTCCAGCAGGCGAACGTCACTGGCATTGGTTTGCGTCGCCGTGGTTACCGCCAGGCCGGCATCGCGTGCGTTCAGCGCTACCCGGTCCGCCATGGCGCGAAGGCTTGCATCTTCCACACCCAGCGACAGGTTGCGGCCGCCGGGCGAGGCCGCCGCAACCAGCGCCCGCGCCCTCCCCAGGTCCCTATCCGACGGGAATAGGAACGCGTAGCCGGAAATCCATTGCGGCAGCAGCGCTCCCGAAATTTCACCTTGCTTTTGCAGCAGTACGTTGAGAATCGCGGTGCGGTCCACCGCCAGCGCCAGCCCCTCGCGGATGCGCGCGTCCTCCACGCGCGGGCCGAACGCCAGCGCCACGATTCGGACTGGCGCCGATACCCACATTTTCCGTCCTCCCACGCCGCGCCGCGATTCGCCGGCTCCGAGCTGGATGACGTCTGCCTTGCCCACTTCCAGGTCGATCGATTGCTCGCGCAGCGTACGCCCCATCTGAACCTCGACCGCGTCCACGAACGGGCGCCCGCCAGCAGCGTTATTGTCCGCCGCATAGGATGCCCGCCGCCCAGCTTCCCAGCGGGTGATGGAGAACGCGCCCAGCAAATCCGCCAATCCCGTGCCGCTGTCAGGCGGGTCCACCGATTCGAAGCTCTCCCGTATCTCCACCCGGAGCACGCCTCCGTAGCGCGGCCGCGTAGCCGCCTGCGTGGAGCCCGCCAGGGCGAGGACGATCATCAGTAGGACAGGCCTCCTGGCCTGTCGGCTGTTCGAAGAAGACAGGCCAGGAGGCCTGTCCCACTTATCCGCCGCAAGCCACCGTGAGCACATAGACCACGTAATTCCCCGTTTGCAAGTCGCGCGCCACCGCTACCGCGCTGTCTCCCTTCGCCCACAACGCGGTCACCGGCCCGGGAAAGGCCGCCGCCGGGGTACCCGCCGCCATCGACCCGCCTTTCCAGATATAGGCCTGAATGGCGTCGCTGTCGTTGGCGTCGGAAGATTGAGTCGCCAGCACCTGGTACCCGGTCCCGCAGCGGGTCTCGACCGACGCGATATCGCTGCCCCACCCGGCGATCTCCGCCAGCACGTTGAATCCGCCGTCCACGACTTGCGCTTTCCCGTTGACGAGGGCGAGCAGCCAGACCGGCTGGCGCTGGTCGCCCGCCACCGCCGCCGCCGAATAGAATGGCGCCCCGCTGCGTGTCGCTCCGCTCCCAATGGCGAGGCGGCCGTCGAAGTAGTTCCGCCCGGCCGTGAAATACGCGGACATGCCCACCCCGCCGGCCGATTCCAGGCTCCAGGGGTCCTCACCCGCGCGGCATTCCATGCTTGCCTCCGGTTCGGTCGTGCCGCTGCAGGTCACGCCCGGAAGGAAGGCGCGGAAAGATGTGCCCTGGAAACTCAGATGGCCGCGCAGGTCGCGAGGCCACGGCCGGGAGGACGAAATGCGCAGCAGCCGGCGCTGCTCCCACCGCTCGCCGCGTTTGGCATAAATGCCCACCCCGGATGGCGCCAGCAAAACCATGGCGTCCCCCGGAAAGGCGGCGTCCAGAACCTGCTCCTCCTGCTCCCAAACCGCTTTGCGCTCGATCCAGGCAGCCGAATCGGCGGGTTTCGCGCCGGCGCCGCGCTTCCATGCCGCCATCGCCACTTGCCGCTCATCGCCCTTGCGCAGATCCGCGATCAGAAGGTATTGCGATCCATTTTCGGAGAGCGAGACGCGGGCCTCCACCGTACCGCCCTCGCCCAGCCGCATGCCTGCCTGCCGCAGCGCGGCTTCATAGCCGGTTCGCCCCTGTTCCAGTTGTACCGGACCCAACGAAGAGAGATTGCGAAACGAAACCGCGATGGTGGCGCCCGCGCCCGCAAAAAGCGCTGTCTGCGCCGCCAGTTCGCGCGCGGCACCGGCCGCATCGTCGGCCGCCCAACCCCTCGCCGGAACCAGCATACACGCCGCGGCGAGTACCGCGTGCCAGCCCTTCACGGCTGCGATCATAGCACATCGCGGCGTTGACTCCCGTTAAGCAGACGCAACACCCCGCGCAGGCATCCCCGCGCCAGGTAAAACGATAGCGGCAACGAAACCGCCGCCATCAGGATGCACCCGAGCGTGCTTTCGAGTCCGTTCGACATGAATAAATCCTTCCGAGAACGCAGAAATCGGAAGATAGAAGGTAGCAGGTAGAAGGTAGAAGTCAGCTCGACTTCCTTCTTCCTTCCTCTTCCTTCTTCTTCTCCCTTCAGCCTTCAGCCTTCCAACTTCCTTCCAACTCCCGCCTTCACTGCGTTCCCGCAGCCGCCGTCTCCACCCCGAAAATTGCGTCCAGTTCCGGTGAACGCTGGCCGTATAATTCGACCTCGTCACCCACCGAAACCATCGCGAACAACTCCTCCACGTCCCGATTCCGCATCCGAATGCAGCCGTGCGATGCGTTATGCCCGATCGATGCCGGGGCGTTTGTGCCGTGAATGCCGTAACCCAAAACACTCAGGCCCAGCCAGCGCGTCCCCAGCGGATTGTTCTTTCCCGGACCCACGATCTTTCCCTTGCCGTACCAGGTTGGCTCCGTCAACCGCGTCACGATGGTGTATTTGCCCGCCGGACTGGGCGAGCCCACCGCTCCCACCGCGGTGGGATAAATCCTGACCACTTTGCCCGATTCCAGAATTGCCAGTTTGCAATCCGGAATGCTGACCACGATCCGCCGCGAACCCCTGGCTTGCTCCTGCTGCGCCAAAGCCTCCGCTGTGGCAAACAGCAACGTGCTGGTAAGTGCGGCCATCCTTCTAATCTGCCGTTCTGCAACCCGCGAGAGCATCGTCCGATTCCTCCGTACGATCTCTCTTCTATGCAGTGGCGCGACCAAACCATAACTCGCTGATTTGTTTCACTTTTTTTGTTCGCTGGCCGTGTCAAAACAGACACGCGTGGAAGATCGGCCGCGCCATTTGTACACTTGCGATTCAGGTTCCCCCCCCCCACGTGGAGCGGTGACCGCCTTCGCAGCGTCGCAAAGCCAACTTGCGTTTTCGCAATATTGCGAATAAACTGGGATCGAGTGTCGAAGACCAGAGTTGCCCTCTACCGGGAGGAAGACGGATCATGCCCGTTCATCGAGTGGTTCGACAAGTTACCGGCGAAAGTCCAGGACAAGTGCTTCCTCCGGTTGGAACGATTGGGCGAGATGGGCCACGAACTGCGTCGGCCCGAAGCGGACTTCCTGCGAGACGGCATCTACGAACTGCGAGCCAGCCTGGGAGGCGTTCATCACCGGATCCTGTACTTCTTCCACGGCGCCGTGGCGGCCGTGGTCTCTCACGGTCTTGCGAAAGAGCGGGTGGTCCCGCCGAAAGAGATCGATCGCGCCGTCGAACGCAAGAAGCGGCTTGAGGCGAATCCGGCGAAGCACACTTATGAGGAGGCTTGACCATGCCAGATAACAAAGCAAAGACGCTGAAACCGACCAGCGATGCGGTGGAGATCCTTCACCGCCGTCTCTACGAAGGCAAGCCGGCCCGGCTGAAGAACCTGGAAGAGGCGCGCGCGAATGAAGAGATCGCCCGTAAAATCCAAGAATTGAGGTCAGCGGCGGCCCTCACCCAAACTCAGCTTGCCAAGCTCATAGGCACCACCGCATCGGTCATCTGTCGCCTTGAGGACGTCGATTATGAGGGCCACTCCCTGGCGATGTTGCGCAGGATAGCGGGCGCGTTGAATCAGCGGGTCGAGATCCGTTTTGTACCGATCCGGCGTTCGGCATAGACGACAATCGACAACGCCCTGGTGCGAAACATGCGCACTCCGATCGAGCCGAACCGAATCGCTATGGGGTCGCGTTCAAGTGAGCCGTTTCTCGCTGCCGGTGCGGTTGGAGACGGACCCGATGCGGTCGACTTTAACGCCAGGACTGTGGCGAAGTCCAGTGTGGGCCGAAAGCTGGCAGCTCAGGCCGGCGAACATCCACCCAACGGTTCGGTAACGCGCGCGGTTGCTGGTCCTGCCGGGCGGCGCGCTATTTCGGTCCGCCGATTATGGGCCTATAAGTCTTGCTGAAACCATTCCTTGGATTGGTCACCGTGAAGGTCCCAGTCGATTCCGCCGACAGTTTGATCGATCTGTACTCGTCGGCCGGTTCCAGGTTGGCAATGAAATCGTCCGGCGGATTCGTATCTTTGGTCCCGTTTGCCGAGAAGTGAACCTGCCAGATGTCTTCCAGGCCGGGCGTGGCGCGCAGGACCGGCCAGGTTTGCGGATCGGCGCCTTTCCTCGCGCCATTGCCCACGATCGCTACCCGCGGGTGCACCGCTCCGATCAACTCCGGCGCGATCCCCTTGAACTGGCCGTGCACGTTCACCTGATACACGTCCACCTTCCCCAGCAAGTTGTTGGGGCAAACCAAATCGCGACTGTAGTGCGCTTCCAGGTCTGCCAGGTCTAGCATGCGGAACTTTCCTAAGGTAAACAGCAGACCGACTGAGAGGTTATCTTCCACATCTCTCTCAATCACGGCCTGCCGGGGGTTAGTCGAGCACAGCGGATTTGGCGCGCCCGCACCCTGGAGCGGCTTCCGGATGAACTTCCCCGCTGCCGCCACCACCTCCACATCCACGCCCTTGACCGGAATCTTGTCACCCGGTTTGACTACCGTGTGGCCAACCTTCCGACGAACGGCGTCGTAGGCTCTAAACCGCTCCCGCTGAGAATCCAACCCTCGCGTATACTTTTCATCGGTGATGGCGGTTGAAAACTGAATGTCGCCGTGATCGTAAATATGCCCGATGGGGAACTTAGCCTCCAGCGCCGGAACGTCTCCAATGTGATCGATATCGAAATGCGAGATCAACAGGTAGTCGATCCGCTTCAGACCGGCGGCCTTGACAGCCTCCAGAACTCGATCCGTCGACGCCGGGCGGGCATTGAACGCCGGCCAGCCGACATCGATGAGCAGCGACTCCCCGGAAGGAGAAACAACCAGCAGACACTTGCCCCCCTCGACGTCAACCGTATATACGTCGAGCCTATCGGCGGCCGCGAGGACGGAACCGAGAAACGTCAAAAGCAAACCCACCTTAAGGATTCTCATGCCTTTCCCTTCCCGGACATTCCGGATTTGCGCATCAGTTTAGCACGATATGCGACGGGCGGCGGTTTCACTGCTCCTCCGGCGTTTTGGTTCCTTGTGGCCGCGGGAATTTTGGCGGAATTCCCGACGGCACCCGTAACACCACGCCCTTGCCCCGCTTCTGCTGCCGCCTGCCTCTTGAGCCAAGCCCGGCTTCGGGTCGGGCGGACGCCAAACGGCGACTTTGGTATGTTTCTTAACGCATTGACCAAAAGGCCTTGCATTTGAGTGACGAATGCTGTAGAACCAACTCTGGGGAGCGTCCTAAAGATACAAAGACCTCATCGAAAGATTGCCGATTAAGCAAAAAGGTGAATAACTCGAGGACCCGGCCGGAGGTGTCGATCTTTAGTTAATGATCTTTATCGATGCTGGTGGCTGTGCAGCTACCAAAACCAACAACCACGACCAAGACTGTCTAAGCTGCTAGCGAGGTTGTATGCTTCACCACGTGCGTCGCAGTACCGCGTTCGCTTTTGTTTCGGCCGTCGCGATGGGGCTGGCGATTTTGCCGGACACAGCGCTGTTTGCGCAAATCACAACCGGAACAATCAGGGGGTCAGTCGTTGACCCGGAAGGCGGCTCCGTCCCGGGAGCCAATGTAACCGTTACCAACCAGGCCACTAAGGCCATCAGAACCACGACCACGAGCGACTCCGGACTCTTTACTTTGCCTTCGCTCGAGCCTGGCACATACAACACGAAGGTGGTAAGGACCGGATTTAAGACGTTTGAGAGGGCGGGTGACTCGCTGATCGCCAACCAGGAGCTTTCCTTAGGGACGATTGCCCTGGAAGTCGGCTCGGTGAACCAAACCGTTGAAATCCAGGCTGTGGCCGCCCAAGTCGAAACCTCAAGCTATACAAACTCGGCTACCCTGACGGCTACGGAGCTGAACATGATTGCCGAGCGGGGCCGCGACGTTGTCGACATGCTGCGGTTTTTGCCGGGTGTTGCCCAAACCACGCAGACGGAAGAGCTTGGAGGCTCCGGCGGCCCTCCGGGAACGACCGCTCCGAATATCTCGGGTGCCCGGAACGGGGCCATGGATTTCACCGTGGATGGAGTGGCCGGAAATGACTCGGGCACCGCTTCCGCGCTGGCCAGCTCGATCAACATGGATGCCATCGCCGAAGTCAGCGTCCTGCTGAACAATTATGAAGCGCAATACGGCAGGAATGGGGGCTCCGTTCTATCCACCATCACCAAGTCGGGCACCAATGAATTTCACGGATCGGGGTATTGGTATGTGCGGAACCAGCTATTCAATGCCACCGACTTCCTGGTTAACAGGGCTGGCCTTCCGAAACAGGAATATAAGTTCAATACCGAGGGCGCCACACTCGGGGGCCCGGTCGCTTTGGGAAGGCTGAAAAACCACCTGTATTTCTTCTACTCCTTCGACGACACCCAGTCCACGTTTCCGGCACCCGGCGAGAATACCGTGTACTTTACGATGCCCACCGCCCTGGAACGGATAGGCAATTTTTCTCAATCGGCCACCAAGCCGACCGACTACGAAAGCGGCGCACCCTTCCCTGGCGGCATCATTCCGGCGAGCCGCATCAACTCGAGCACCCAGAACGAGATGAATCTTTTTCCGCTGCCGAACAACCTCAACACGGCGTCAACGGGCGGAGCTTATAATTACGATTTCAACGACACTTTCCACGTACCGAAGCTCAGCACTATGTTTCGAATCGACGCGCCCATTAACCCGAAGGACTCCATGTTTTTCAGAGGTGTCGTCTACCATTCCGACGAGCAGGCGTGGGATACCGGCGCGATCGGCGCCCCCCTTTGGCCGCTCTTCTACGGGCATTATAAGTATACGGACGACTCTATGGCCGTGCACGAAACCCACATCTTCAGTCCCAGCGTTGTGAACGAACTTCTGGGCGCGGTTCGACACAGCACCGAAGGCGGGCCTCCAGTCTATCCGGCGGCATTTAACCAGGTGATGACTCGTTCGGCGGTTGGATTTACGGCTGGCCAGTTCTACCCGGGGGACAACCCATTGGACATTATTCCCGAGGTTACTTCGTTGGCTGGCGTGAGCGACTCGCCGACTCTGACCTACGACTTCCGGCTGATAGAGACGGGCGCAGACACGACTTTCGACATCTCGGATTCGCTCTCCATCGTTCACGGTTCGCATACTTTCAAAGTAGGCACGTATTGGAACCACCGTCGCGAGTTTGAAGGCCCGGAAGGCACCTATGCCGGTGCTTTCGACTTCAGCACCAATGCCACCAACCCGGAGAACAGCGGAAATCCTTTTGCCAACATGATTCTCGGGAACTTCAATACTTACACCGAAGCGGAGTACCATGTCAGCGTGCAGAGCCGGGCCACGGATTGGGACAACTACGTGCAAGACACCTGGAAGGTATCGAAGAAGCTGACGCTCAATTTGGGTGTCCGGGTGGTGTATTACACTCCATTTTCTCAGGACAACCTAAAGGAGTGGAACGCGGCGGATTTGATCCTCTCCCAGTACAGTCCCTCCGAGTCGGCGCGCCTTTACAAGCCTGCGATTATCAACGGCGTCCGCGTGGGATACGACGCGATCAGCGGATCGACCGTGTCCGCGGCCGCGATCGGTGCCTTCGTTCCCGGCACGGGCAGCATCGCCCCGGGTTCAGCCCTTGCATCGAATTATACAGGTCCACGTGGCTTCATCGACCACTCGCCGCCGCGGCCGGAGCCGCGCGTCGGTTTCTCCTATGACCCGTTCGGGAACGGCAAGACTTCGATCCGTGCCGGTTTTGGCATGTTCTACCAGACGCTCACGGACGGAAATATCGGTTTCAACATGGTAGGGGCTCCGCCCAACCAAATCACGTCGCTGGTGTATAACGGCAACGTCAGTACTATGCTGAGCGGCGGTCCCCTGTCGGCGCCGGCCAGCTCCCTAGCTCAGGAGCAGAAGGCCATTACGCCTTATAACATGAACACATCGTTTGGCATCCAGCGGGATATAGGCGGCGGAACGATAGTGGAGGCGCGATGGGTCGGCACCTACGGCCGGCATCTCTGGACTGAGGAAAACCTCAATTTGCTTCCAATGGGCGCTCAATTTCTGCCGCAAAATATCGATCCGACCAGTCCTAGTGGCGCGCCTTATGTCACCAGCCTGCTGGTACCCTACACCGGATACGGGTCCAGCCTCACTTACTTTGCGCCGATGACCTCCTCCAACTACAACGGGCTCCAGGTGACGGCGGATCGGCGGCTTAGTCATGGTCTTTCGTACGGCCTAGCGTATACCTATTCCAAGGTTATGGATTTTGCCGATACTGACCAGGTGATTGGCCAACCGACGTATTTCTCGGCGCAGAGGAACTACGCTCTGGCCGGCTTCGACGCGACCCACGTCTTTGCTTTCCATTACACCTACAATATCCCGGTAGCCGAGAGTTGGAAGGCCATCCCGGCGGCCAAACTGATCGCTTCGAACTGGCAAGTCTCGGGTGTTACCACATTTGCAAGCGGGGAGCCGGTTTCGATTACCTTTTCGATGACCAACGGCGAGAATACTTCGGGTGGGGGCGACCCGCAGAGGGTGAACCTGACTTGCGGCCCGAACTACGGATGGGGCAGTCGCAGCGACAATCAGTTTTTCAATACCTCGTGCGTGCAACTGATGGGAATTGGGCAACCCGGGTCTGCCGATCGAAATCCTATCCGGGGGCCGGGAATCAACAATTGGGACGCGACAATTTTCCGAAACTTTAACCTCGGGAGCGAAAAGCGAGTTCTTACGTTTCGCTGGGAAATGTACAACTTTCTCAACCATGCCCAGTTCAGTGGTGTGAATGCCGCCGCTCTATTCACGCCGGCCGGCGTTCAAAGCAATGCGTCTTTCGGCCAGGTGAATGCGACACGTCCCCCGAGAGTGATGCAAGGCTCGCTCCGGTTCAGGTTCTAACCGGCTTTGGGCCTCTGAAGGCCGGCGGCTCAACTCTATAGGATCAAACGCTGGTTGCCTTCCCGGCGCGTCACCCGGTTGCGGTCCAGGTATTCCAGCAGCGGGATGGCGTATTTGCGAGACACGCCGGTCCACTGCTTGAAATCGGCGACGCTGAAACGGACCGGGCGCCGGTCCGCCAGCATGCGGCACAGGTCCGCGATCGCGGCGGAATGAAAAATCAACTCGGCATCGATGCGCACCAGGCGCTTGTCCTTGACCAGGATTTCGAGCAGCGTGCGCGCCCGCGCCGGCGCCACCCCGCAAGCCGCCAGCACTTCCCCCACCCCCGGCACGGCCAGCGCAGCGGTACGGAATGCGGCCTCGATGGTTTCTCGCGCACGGATTTCTTCGGCGGCCAGCACCGGGGCGCGGCCGCCGAAGCGCGCGATTTCGCCCGCAACCTCCACCCCGGCCGCCCCTGCCAGCACAAGTTCGAACACGCAACTTGGGGCATCGCGCCATCCGCCGGCGCGCAGATCGTGGAGGGGGATCCCGGCCAGCATGGGCTGTTCGCGATGGAAGCGGCGCACGGATTCCACCAGCCGCGCGCTTTCCGCCTCCCGCCAGGCCCGGTCGAGATACCAGTCCCTGGCGTCGCCGGCGGTTTCGAGCGAAGCTTCCCCCGCCGTGACGCGAATTTCCGCGGCGGTCAGCCCGGTGGCCATCACCAGTTGAGAAATGCCCGCGCCGAATGGCGACTCGCGGACCAGCAGGGCCAGGCGCCGGGCTCGATCGGCGCCGGCCAGAATATTCAGGCGCTCCGCGGCACTTTCGCCGCGCCGATATCGGTGGCCGCTGGTATCCACCACAACGCCGCCTCCGATGGTGACCACGGGCGAAAATCGGCGGATGACGAAGGCGTCTCCCGGCAGCAACAGCGCGGCCTCTCGCAACACCAGCCGGGCATAGGAAGTAGCGCCGGGCTCCAGCCTGGCCGCCCCATCGAGCAGGCGCGCTTCAGCCTCGATTTCCGCCGTGCCGGCGTGGAAATGCACCGGCGCCCGATGCTTCAGCGCGGCCGCGCCGGTTAGAAGCCGCAGTCGGCAATCCACCTGGCGCACCGCCTGGAAACGGCCCGGTTCGGAAAGCACCACGCCGCGGCCCAACTGGGCCGCTTCCACGTTGGCCAGGTTCAACGCCGTCCGCTGCCCCGCCACCGCGCGCTCCGCCTTCGACCCGTGAACCTCGACGCCGCGCACGCGCAGCCGCAACCCCAGCGGATATGCCTCCACTTCGTCGCCGGCGCCGATGGATCCCGAAACCAGGGTGCCGGTGACCACGGTTCCGAATCCGCGCACGGCAAAGACGCGGTCGACCGGCAGGCGAAAGTGCCCGCCAGAGTCGCGGGGCGGCACCTGGCCGGCAACCGCGGCCAGCGCCCGGCGCAACTCGTCCAGGCCCGCGCCGGTGACGGAGCTTACCGGTACGATCGGCGCAGCTTCCAGAAACGACCCCGCCACCAGCCCACCCACCTCCTGGCGGCAAACTTCCAGCATCTCGGGCGGAGCCAGGTCCGCCTTGGTGAGCGCCACGACGCCGCGCGGAATGCCCAGCAGGCGGCAGATATCGAAGTGTTCGCGGGTCTGCGGCTGAATCGATTCCACCGCCGAGACCACCAGCAGCACCAGGTCGATGCCGCCCACCCCGGCGAGCATGTTCTTGACGAAACGCTCATGCCCCGGAACGTCCACCAGGCCGATGCGAAGGGCCGGCGGCAGGTCGAGATGCGCGAATCCCAAATCGATGGAGATGCCGCGGCGCTTCTCCTCATCCAGGCGGTCGGTATCGATTCCGGTGAGCGCCCGGACCAGGGCGGTCTTACCATGATCGATGTGTCCGGCTGTGCCGGCGACGACGAATTTCATGAGTGTCGAATCCCATTCTCCCATCGCCGGCGGTACATTAGAGGTAATGGTGATAGGATTGGCCCTCTTGTCGGCTCTGGTAGCCGGCTCGTGGATTTATTGCGTGCTGACGGTTGTGTCGGCGTGGCGTTATCGCAGGGTGGCTCCCCCCGCGCCTCGCGCCCTACCCTCAATTAGTGTGCTCAAACCGCTGGCCGGCATCGACGACGGCCTGGAAGAGAATCTGGTCAGCTTTTTCGAGCAGGATTATCCGGACTTTGAGATCCTGTTTGCCGTGCGCAACGCGGAAGACCCGGCCGCGCCGCTGGCGGAAAAACTAATGGCGCGCTATCCAGCGGTGGCGTCGCGGCTGCTGCTGACCGGCGAGCCGCCCTACGCCAACGCCAAAGTCTACAGCCTGGACCGGATGCTGGCCGCGGCCCGTTACGATCTGATCGTGATGGCGGATAGCGACGTACGCTTCGCGCCGGGGACGCTGGCCGGAATCGCCGCCGAATTCCAGGATCCCACCCTGGGACTGGCCACCTGCCCGTATCGCGCCGTGCCGGGCCGCGGTTTCTGGTCGCGGCTGGAGGCGCTCGGGCTGAATACGGATTTTCTGGGCGGCGTGCTGGTGGCGCGCTGCCTGGACGGCATGAAGTTTGCCATCGGCCCCACCATCGCCGCGCGCCGGGCCACGCTGGCCGCCATCGGCGGGTTCAACGCCGTCAAGGATTACCTGGCGGAAGATTTCGTGATGGGCAAGCTGGCCGCCGAACACGGTTTCGGCGTGCTGCTCTCCAGCCGCGTGATCGAGCATCGCATCGGCTCCCAGCCGTTCGCCAACAATCTGAAACATCGTCTGCGTTGGACGCGCAGCACGCGGCGCTCCCGTCCACGGGGGTACATCGGCCAGGTGTTCACGCACCCGATTCCGCTGGCGTTGCTGCTCGTGGCGGTGCAGCCGTCCTGGTGGCCGCTGGCGGCCGTGACGTGCCTGGCGCGGGCCGCCGCCATTTGGGCCACCGGTATTCTGGTTCTGCGCGATCCGCTGACGCGGCGCTGGTGGTGGCTGACGCCGGCTGGAGACATCGCCAGTTTTCTGGTCTGGCTGGCGGGTTTCCACGGCAAGACCATCCTGTGGCGCGGCCGCAAGTATAATCTGCTGCCGGATGGGCGCTTCGAGTTGCTGCAGGAAGGGTAAGTTAACTCGCTACCGGCTCGACCACGGCCGACATGGAGCCTTTGGAGCGGGCCAGACGCCAATCCGGGCCAAAGGCGTGGATCTGGTCGCGGGCGAATTCGGCTTCGCCCAACTCGCAGACGATCAATACGGTGCGTCCGGTGCGGTCGACTTCCTCGGTGTGCTGCCAGGCCTGTTCCAGGGAAAAGATGAACAACCGCTGCAGCATCTCGATGACGTAATCGTAGGTGTGATCGTTATCGTCCAGCAATACGACCTGGTAGAGCGGGACAGTTCGGTCCTGTTCGGAAACGTCGGTTCCGGGAAACGCCGCGGGTTTTGTCATTGCCGTCGGTCACCGACCAGTATCCGTCAATTCGCGTCACAATGGAAAGCAGGCCTAGTGGGACAGGCCTCCCGGCCTGTCACGACCAACGACATCGCATGCGCCGATCCGTCTACCTCGACTGCCAGGCTACCACGCCAGTCGATCCGCGCGTGCTGGACGCCATGCTGCCATACTTCGGCGAGCGGTTCGGCAATGCGGCCAGCCGCGGGCACCGATTCGGGTGGGAAGCCGAAAAGGCCGTGGACCGGGCGCGGCGGCAGGTGGCGGAATTGGCCGGGGCCGATCCTCGCGAGATCGTGTTCACCAGCGGCGCCACCGAATCCAATAACCTTGCCCTGAAGGGAGCGGCAGAAGCCTATCGCAGCCGTGGCGATCACCTGGTAACGGTCGCGACCGAACATCGCGCCGTCCTCGACCCTTTGCGCCATTTGCAGCGGATGGGATGGCGCGTGACCGTGCTCGACCCGGGCCCGGACGGCCGGCTCGATCCGGACCGGCTGGCGGCGGCGATCGAGCCGACGACCGCGCTGGCCAGCGTGATGCACGCCAATAACGAAATCGGCGTAGTGCAGCCGATCGCCGCCATGGGCGCGCTGTGCCGCGAGCGCGGCGTACTGTTTCATTGCGACGCCGCGCAATCGTTCGGCAAGATTCGGTTCGACGTGGACGCCGCCGCGGTGGACCTGGCCTCGGTGACCGCGCACAAGATTTGCGGACCCAAGGGGGTGGGCGCGCTGTACGTGCGGCGGCGCGAAAGGCGCGTCGAACTGGCGGCCCAAATGGATGGCGGCGGGCACGAGGCCGGCATGCGCTCGGGAACGCTCAACGTCCCCGGAATCGTCGGGTTCGGAGCGGCTTGCGCCATCGCCGGTGACGAAATGGCGGAGGAATCGAAGCGCGTGGCGCGCCTGCGCGACCGGCTGCTGGCGCGGCTTTCCGCGGCGCTCGAGGGCGTGGCCGTGAACGGCTCGCTGGCGTCGCGCCTGCCGGGCAATCTGAATGTGCGCTTTGAAGGAATCGACGCCTCCACACTCGTGACCGCGTTGCCCGACGTGGCGGTCTCGACCGGCTCGGCCTGCTCGTCCGCCACTCCCGAACCGAGCCACGTGCTGCTCGCCATCGGTCTATCCCCAGCCGAGGCGCGCTCGTCGATTCGCTTCGGGCTGGGCCGGTTTCATAGCGAGGACGATATCGATTTCGCGGCGGGGCGGGTGATCGAAGAGGTGACGCGCCTGCGGCAAAGGGCCTTGCGAATCGAACACAAGTGTTCGACAATGGAGGACCTGTAGTGTTCACGGCCAGCTATCCCGCCAGTTTTCTACCCGAGGAGAACGGTAAGGGCTTTCACGTGCGGTTTCCGGATTTGCCCGAAGCGCTCACGGGAGGAGCCGATCCGGACGACACACTTGCCGAGTCCGCCGGCTGTCTGGCCGAAGCCATTGCCGGACGGATCGCCCGAGGCGACCCAATTCCGGCCCCATCCAGACTGAAGCGCGGCCAGTTTTCCGTCGGCGTGCCGCTCTACCTGGCGCCCAAGCTTGCCCTCTATCTGGCCATGCGGGAGGGTGGGTTGAGGAATACGGATCTGTCCAAGCGGCTCGGCGTCAGCGAAACCGTTGTCCGCCGCATGCTTGACCCAAAACACGCTACCAGGCCCGAGAGGATTCAGGCCGCACTGGCGGCGCTCGGCAAACGGATCGTGGTCAGATTCGAGGACGCGGCATAACCGCCGAAGCGAACCGGCGCCAGGAGCGCCGGCCCGATCGGGGATTGATTACTTCGCCTGCTTTAGTTTTTCGCGCTGCTCGCGAAGTACGGCTTTGCGGCTGAGCTTGATTTTGTTGCCTTCGAGCGCCAGCACCTTCACCAGAATCTGGTCGCCTTCCTTCAACTCGTCGCGTACGTCCTTGATGCGGTTTTCGGCGATTTCGCTGATGTGCAGCAGGCCGTCGGTGCCGGGGAAGATCTCGACGAAAGCGCCGAAATCGACCAGCCGCACCACCTTGCCGAGGTAAGTCTTGCCGACTTCGGCCGAAGCGGTGAGGTCGGAGATGATCTGCAGGGCCTTGTTGGCGGAAGCCTCGTCGGCCGATGCCACGTGAATCGTGCCGTCGTCCTCGACGTCGATCTTCACGCCGGTCTGCTCGATGATGCCGCGAATGACTTTGCCGCCCGGTCCGATGACGTCGCGGATTTTATCCTGCGGAATGGTCATGGTGTAGATGCGCGGCGCGTACTGCGACATACTGCTGGAGGGCGCCGCAATCGCCGCGTACATCTTATCCAGGATGAACAACCGGCCGCGCCGGGCCTGCTCCAGCGCTTCCTTCATGATGGCGGTGGTCACGTTGGGGACCTTGATATCCATCTGCAGGCCGGTGATGCCCTCGCGCGTGCCGGCCACCTTGAAGTCCATGTCGCCGTAGTGATCCTCGGCGCCGGCGATATCGGTCAGGATGGCGTAGTCGTCGCCTTCCTTCACCAGGCCCATGGCGACGCCGCCCACGTGCGAGGCGATCGGCACGCCGGCATCCATCAGCGTCAGCGATGCGCCGCAAACCGTGGCCATCGAACTGGAACCGTTGGATTCCAGAATGTCGCTGACCACGCGCAAGGTATAAGGGAATTTCTGCTCGTCGGGAATCAGTGCGCTCAGGGAACGCTCGGCCAGGGCGCCGTGGCCGATTTCGCGCCGGCCCGGCCCCCGCATGAAGCCTACTTCTCCCACGCTGAACGGCGGGAAATTGTAGTGCAGCATGAAGCGCTTGGAGGCTTCGCCGGGCTCGAGCAGCTCGATGCGCTGCTCGTCGTCCTTGGTGCCCAGGGTCAGGGTCACCAGGGCTTGGGTTTCGCCGCGAGTGAACAACGCCGAGCCGTGGGTGCGCGGCAGCACGCCGGTCTCGATCGTGATCTGGCGGATTTCGTCGAAGGCGCGGCCATCCGGACGGCGGCGGCTTTTCAGTATCTCGTCGCGGAAGATGCGCTCCTTCAGGGCGTCGTAGCAATCGCCGGCTTCTTCCCGCTTTTCTTCGGCGAAGCCCTCCAGGGCCTTCTGCCGCAGTGCGTCCACGCGGGCGTAGCTTTCCAGCTTCTCGTATTTCTTGGTATCGAGCGCGTCGGTCAGCTCCACGCGGACGGCCGTTTCGACCGCCGCATAGACTTCCTTGTCAAGCACCGGCGGGTTGAATTCCCGCTTCGTCTTGCCGGTCAATTTCACCAGTTGCCGAATCGCGTCGGCGATCTTCTTGCAGCACTCGTGACCATATTCGATGGCGCCCAGCACCTCGGCTTCGGAAACCTGCTGCGCCCCGGCTTCCACCATCACGATACCCTGTTCGGTGCCGGCCACCACGATATTCAGCTTCGATTCGCGCGATTCGGTGTAGGTCGGATTGGCCACGTACTTGCCATCCTTCAGGCCCACGCGGACCCCGCTCAGAATGTGCGGGAACGGCAGATCGGAAATGGCCAGCGCGGCGGCGGCGCCGCAAATCGCCAGCGTATTGGGGTCCTGTTCGGGATCGGCCGACAGAACCATGGCGATGACCTGGGTTTCGTACAGCAAACCTTCGGGGAAGAGCGGACGAATCGGCCGGTCGATCAGCCGGCTGGTGAGGATTTCTTTTTCAGAGGGACGGCCCTCGCGTTTGATAAAGCCGCCCGGAATCTTTCCGGCGGCGTAAGTATACTCGCGGTAATCGACCGTGAGAGGGAAAAAGCCGGCATTCGCTTTGGGCTTATCGGCCATACAAGCCGATACCAGCACCACGGAATCGCCGGAACGAACGACAACGGCGCCGTTCGCCTGCTTGGCCATCTTACCGGTTTCAAAGGTAATCTTGCGGCCGTCCAGGTCAACTTCAACGGTGTGAAACATTTATTTCTTAAAACCTCCAACCTCGGCCGGCGTGAGGAGTGCATCCCCTCACGGGCCAGTTCATGTTTTGGCCTCCATCGGGAAGCCACCATGAGACTGGAGTTGACAGGGTGGGTTTGCTGCGAGTCCCCGCGCCTCCGGAACTAGCGCCGAATGCCCAAACGCTGCAGGACCGCCTTGTAACAATCCGGGTCCGTATCGCGCAGGTAGGTCAAGAGCCGGCGACGCTTGGCAACCAAGGTCAGCAGCCCTTTGCGGGAACCATGATCCTTGCGGTGCGTCTTGAAGTGCTCCGTCAGCAGCGTGATACGCTGGCTCAACAGTGCAATCTGTACTTCAGGCGACCCTGTATCGGATTTGTGGCGTTGATTGGTGGAAACAACTTGCCGCTTAGCTTCAATCGCCAGTGCCATTCGCTGGGTAAAACTCCTTGTCTTCTCTTTATCTCGTTCTGGTACGCACACAGGATAACACAGATGGCGGGACCGCTGGGGAAGCACGCGGACGCCACGGACGCCGGGGCGTGGTGCGCCGTCCTCGTCTGCAGCGGACTTTCTGCCAAGCTGGCGGACCCGAGCCGTTAGACCTGGCCCGCTTCCAGCAACCGAAGGAGTTGGCGAGCCGTAACGATCGCGGTCGACTTATGGGGCTGCTGGAAGTGCTTGGTGTTCTCGGTCACGATGTAGTCGGCCCTGGTCGCGGCGGCGCATTCGTAGACGCGGTTATCGTCCTCGTGATCGGAGATTTTCAGCCTGCCACGAGGCTTCGCCCTGACGCTCACGGCTTCCAGCAGGCCGCGCAGCTTGGCAATCCGCCGTCGACTGAGATGCCGCAAGCGCTCGTACTCAAACACGCGGTGGTATTCGGCAATCAGAGCGTCGGTCAGGCAGGGCCGGATCCTATCGGCCACTATCAGGTCGAATACCTGGGCGTTCGGGCCTGTAGGCGAGATCACGGCGGATACCAGGACGCTGGTGTCGAGCACCACACGGATCATTTGATGCGGCGCTTATCGGCGGCCTTACCGGCCCGCCGGGCCTCCGCAACGGCAGCGTCGATCTCCCGCGGGGGCATCTTGTCGAGGCCCTTGGCATTGGCTTCCCGCCGCAGTCCGGCCACTGTCTCCGCCAATTCCCGCAGCAGATGCTTCCGGTTCTTTTGCGGGGCGGCGACAGGCGCGGCGTCTACGGCTAGCTGTGGAGTCACTAGGAACCGGCCGCCCTCCACAACGGCGACCTGAAGCAGAGTCCCTTCCACCACCCCGGCTTCCTCCCGCAGGCTCCTGGGGATTACCATCTGACCTTTTCTTTGAAGTCTAACCAAAACTTGAGACATATAGATGCGGCGGCTCTCCCGAGTTTTATTTTATCAAGCCCTTGGGGTGCGACGCGCGGCTGAGGGTCCGCGGCCAGGGACGCGCCGCCGGGATGCCTCTCGAAGCCAGTGGCGTGTACAATGGCGGCATGCGAGTTCCCCTTGCGCTCTTCATACCGTTGGCCGCATTGGCTCAACCTGGAGTTCCGGGTGCAATCCCTCCGCCACTGCGGCAGGCGGCAAGCCTCATCAACGATTTCGGCAACACGCGGCGGTACGCGGCTGAAAACGCCGCAGTCACCCCGCCCGCGGCCGGCGAGCGGCGCGTCGTCTTCATGGGCGATTCCATTACCGACAATATGCACAATACCCAGCGCTTCGGTCCGTTCTTTCCGGGCAAGCCGTACCTGAATCGCGGCATTAGCGGGCAGGTGACCGGACAGATGCTGCTGCGCTTCCACCAGGATGTGATCGCGCTACAGCCGCAAGCGGTGGTGATCTTCGGCGGCACCAACGACATCGGCGGCAACATCGGGCCCGTTCCGTTGGAATCGACCGAGAACAACCTGGCCGCCATGGCCGATATGGCGCGCGCCAACGGGATCAAGGTCGTCATGGCATCGCTGACTTCGGTTTGCGACATTCCGGATAAGCCGCCCATGACGCCCGGAAGGCCGCCCGAAACCATCCGGGTGCTGAACCGCTGGATCAAGGATTTCGCCGCCAACCATGGCCTGGTGTTTCTGGACTACTTCTCGGCGACCGTGGACGACAAGGGATTGTTTCGCGCTGAACTTACCGACGACGGTCTGCATCCAAACGCCAAAGGCTACCAGATCATGAACCCGCTGGCGGAAGCGGCGATTGCACAGGCTCTCGGCAGGTAGCAGGACGTCATCGGAGGTTTCTCATGACGCAGGCTTCCAACCGATTTAGCACCCCGGCCCTGCTCTTCGATCTGGACGGTACGCTGGTGGACAGCGTGTACCAGCACGTGCTCGCCTGGCGCGATGCCCTGGAACGCGCGGGGCTGCCGCTGGCGGTCTGGCTGATCCACCGGCGGATCGGGATGAGCGGCGGGCTGATGGTGAATGCACTCGCGCGCGAAATCGGCCATACCCTGACCGCGGAGGACGGAGTGCGCGTCCAGCAGTTTCACGCGGAAGCCTTCCGCCAGTATGCATCCCAGGTGCGGCCCTTGCCCGGCGCGCGCGAACTGCTGGCCTACCTGGCGAAAACCGGGGTCCCGCACGCCATCGCCACCAGCGGGCGGATCGAGAGCGCGGGACCCACGCTGAAGGCCCTGGGCGTGGGGCCGGATGTGCCGGTGGTCACGCGCGACCAGGTGGGGCACGCCAAGCCGGACCCGGATCTGTTTCTGGCAGCCGCCGATCGGGTGGGCGTGCCCATTGAACACTCGGTGGTGGTGGGCGACAGCATCTGGGACCTGCTGGCGGCAAGGCGGGCGCGCGCGCTCGGCGTCGGATTGATGTCCGGCGGTTACGGCCAGGAGGAACTGGAACGTGCCGGCGCATACCGCGTTTACCAGGACCCGGCGGACCTGCTGGCCCACCTGGACGACGTGGGCGTCCGCGGCACGGGTACATAACCGATCTGGGAATTTCGCAGTTGAGGCCCGGCAACCGCTCCCTTACGGTCGCGGCTCGGTAAGTGACCGCAAACACGCGGTGTCCGTAACCGAGCCGCGACCGTAAGGGAGCGGTTGCCGGGAACTAACTCCCCCAAATCGGTTAAGCACCCTCGCGGCACCGCCTGAGATGTCCGCCTGAAGGTCTTGGCTATAATGACCCGATATGCGGACACTCGCTTTGTTGCTGGCGGCAACCGCGCTCTGGGCGGCGGACGATTTCACCGTGTACGAGCTGCTCGCGCCTTCCACCCACTCCTTCGACATCGTCTACGATGTGACCCAGACGCGGGAGGGCTCGCCGTACTTCTACAATCCCATTCGCCCCGGCTCGGTGGCCACTAACGAAAGAGCCATCGATCTGGCGACGGGCAAACCGCTGGAGCTGGCGACAGTCGACGGCAAGTCCGCCAAAGCGGCGGGAGGAGTGGGGCCGCGCACTGCCGACGACGCGCAATACCTGCGCGTGAAACTGCTCGGTCCCGTTCCCAAAGGCGCCGAGACGCGCATCCGAATCTTCAAGACTTACACCGATCCGGCGTCTTATTACGAGAAGGACGATGGCTTCGTGTTCGACCGTCCGCTCGGGATCAAACGCAACCTCGTGGTCCTGCCCAAAGGCTACGAACTGATCGGCTCGGCATCGCCCGCAATCGTTTCCACCGGCGCGGACGGGCGCATCCGCGCGAGCTTCCTGAACGACCGCGACGATCAGTTGCCGGTGCGCATCGTGGGAAGGAAAGTGAAATGAAGCTACTGTTGCTGATGCTTCCCGCGCTGCTCTGGGCGCAGACGGCATTTCATCGCGCCGAACAGGATCTGGAGATTCGCTATTGGCTGCTCGACCCCGCGGGCCACCAGTTCCGCATCTCGCACGATTTCACCGTGACGCGCGTCGGGCAGAAGTCGGTTCACAGTTTCGTGCGCAAGGGCAGCACCGTCGCCCCCGATTCCAAAATGTTCAACCTGGATAGCGGAGAATCGCTCGCCACTCACCTGGTGACGGGCCAGAGCGTCAACGCGCTGGGCTATTATCCCACTCCCACCGATCCGGACTCGGTGGTGGTCCAGGGCGACCTGCCGAAAGCCGTAGCCGAGGGCGAATCGGTTCGCATCCGCGTCGAGGAAACGTATACCGATCCGGTCGGCTATACCCTGAAGAACGGCGAGCTCGAATGGACGCGCACGCTCGGCCGCCCGTTAAATTATGTAACTCTGCCGGATGGCTGGACTCTCACCAGCGTCAACACTCCCGCCGTTATTACGCTGGACGCGCAGGGACGCACCATGCTCCGCTTCGCCAATATCCGCAACGATCAACTGGCGGTGACGATTCGCGCGAAAAAGCGTTAGGGGCGACGCACTGGCGATGGTGGGGCAGGCGGTTCCGCCTGCCAGCCGATTTTTCACGCCTGCCGCGTGTATTGCCGCTACTTACCGAGCCGCGACCGCCAGGGAGTGCCCTATGGCCCGCGGCGGGCCACCAAAGAGAATGAAGACGCCAATTGTCGGTCCAATGGAATCGATGCCTTGGACCGCGTCTTCAACGGAGCGGTGAAAAAATCACAAGTCGCAGGCGGAACCGCCTGCGCCACCAAAACAAGTGCATCGTTTTCAATATGGGTGGGCGGGTTCGCGAAGGGAAGAGCCGCCTGAAAGGCGGCTGCAGCCATGATTGGCTGCCCCACGGGGTAGCCGCTGGCGCAACCAAACGCGCCGAGATGAGTCCCGGCGTGGCAGACCGAGGGGTCCGCTCCACAAAGAGGTCGTTGCGGCGGGAGTGTGCTGTGATACATGCTCCGATCAGCTATTTAGAAGCGGCGCAATTGTTAGACTGGAAGTACCGCGCCCCGCTTCGGAGGTCTCCCGTGCACCGATTCGTTTGCTTCCTTTCCGCCGTCGCATTTGTGCAAGCCCTTTGGCCGGCTAGCCTGGCGGTCTCGACGTTTTTGAAAGACGGCTTCACTCCCACCGCCATCGCGGCGGACGCGCAGGCCAACGTGTACGTCGCGGGCAGCACCGTCATCGACCCGAAGGCGCAGAGCACGGGCGCGATGGTTGCGAAAGTCGACGGCAAGGTCAGTCAGTATCTTTATCTCACTTATCTCGATAGCGCCGCCAGCGATCGGATCTCAGCCATGACAGTGGATAGCGCCGGCAACGCGTACATCGCGGGCTGGACCGGAAATCCCAATTTCCCCGTAACAGGGGGCGGCGCGCTCGGCACTGCGCCCAAAAGCAGCAGCGACTTGCGATCGTTCGTCGCCAAGCTGAACCCGCAAGGCGCGGTCGTGTTCGCGGTGCTGATCGGCGGGTCGGTCGCCTCCACGGCGAGCGGCATCGCGGTCAACCTGCAAGGGCAGATCCTGGTGAGCGGCGTCGCCAACGCCACCGGATTCCCGGTTACCCAGGGAGCTTACAGCGTCGCGGACTCCACCAACCACTGGTTCCTGATGGAGCTGGACCCGACTGCCAGCAAGACGATTTTCTCCGCGACCGGGATCGGCGGCAGTTCGATCGTGGTGGACGCGGCGGGTAACATTTATCTGGCGGGCAGCAGCACGGGAACCGATTATCCCACCACGGCCGGCGCCTATCAGACCACTTTCGTGCAGGGCTACACCTGCAGCTTTCTGTGCCAGATCGGATACCCCGGCGGATTGCAGCACGTCACCAAGGTGGACGCCGCGGCTTCGAAGCTGATTTACTCGACGGGCCTGAACGCCATCACGGGCGGCGCCGGATCTACCACCAACACCGGCCTGGCGGTGGATGCGGCCGGAAACGCTTATGTCACCGGCACGCTGTCGCAGGCGTCCTATCCATTTACGGTCACGCCGCCGAATATCTATACCGGTTATCTTTCGAAGCTCGATCCTTCGGGCGCGAACTTGTTGTTCTCGATTCCGTTCGGCGGCGCGGGCGTGCAACTGGATTCGGCGGGCGCTGTCTATGCGGGCGGCACGGCGACCAGTGCCACACAGCTTTTTACCCCCGCCCCAAACCCGCCGCCGGGGCTTCCGTCGGTTTTCTCCTGGCTGCCCGCAGCCTGCCTGCCGAACAATATCACCGCCATCAGCGGTGCGTACGAGATCAGGGTCGACCCCGCCACGGGCAATATCGTGGACGGGCAGTGGATCGATGGATCGGCCACCAGCGCTATCGCGATTGTGCTGGCCGGCGGTAAGGTTTGGGCCACGGGCACGGCTGTGGCGCCCGACGTGCCGTTTTCGCCCGGCGTGCTGGCGCCCTTCGCGCCGTTGAGCCTGGGACCAGGATTTCTGCAGGGCGGCTGGCTGGCGGCGGCCGATTTTTCAACCGGCCCCAATACCGGTCCGGCGATTGGGTGCGTGCTGGACGCCGGTAACATGACTCATGTGGGCGGGGTGACGGGCTTCCAGTTGATCTCGATTTTCGGCGCCAATCTGGGGCCGGCCACGGGCGTGGCGGCGCCCGATGGCACCGATACCTCCGTCGCCGGGGTGTCCGCGACCTTCGACGGCGACAACCCCGCCCAACTGCTCTATGTTTCCTCGACACAGATCAACCTGGCCGTGCCGCTGCCGCTGCCCTCGCGCACGGAAACCGCGTGGCCAACCGCGACCGCGATGCAGTTGAACGTAAACGGCACCACCCTCAGCCGCCAGTTTCCGTACCTCTTGACGAACCTGAACCTGTTCGCCAACCTGATGGCCGGGCAGAGCTCGTGCCCTGGCGCCAGCCTCAGCGACCTGGGATATCAACCGGTGGCGACCAATGCCGACGGTACTTTCAACTCGTGCACCAATCCCGCCCCAGCCGGTTCCACGGTATCGTTCTACATGCACGGCATCGGCGCGAACCAACTCGGCTTCCCACCGGTGGGGCAGATCGGGGATTTGACGGCCACGGTCGGGTATTGTTCCGCGCTGGTGACCAGTGCGGCTCTCATCGGCGATTTCGTCTACCAGGTGAATGTGGCCATGCCCGCTTCTCCGTCGGCTTGCACGGGCCAACCCGGAGCCACCCCGGAGTACCAGTTTCCGGTGATCTTCAACTATAACGGGCCGATCGTGAGCGGGGCGATCGTAGGACCGTTCGTCGTACCCCTGCCCGGATCTCTCAGTTTGAGTTTCGCCCCAGGGGAGCCGATGACGATGATGGTGTACGTGGCGCAATAAGAAGTGGGACAGGCCTCCCGGCCTGTCGTGACCGCGAAGCGGCTCTTCCAGCCGGCGACAGGCCAGGAGGCCTGTCCCACTCGGCAACGGAAAGTTGCATTTCCGCCGCGGCCTCGTCATAATCGGTCAAATCATGACCCCACTCAATCGCCGTCTCTTTCTGCAGCGGTCGCTGTCGGCTGCCGCGCTGGCATCGGCTCCATTCCGGCTACCTGCCGATACCGTCGATTGGAAACCGTTCGAAGCCGAGATCGCCAGGCGCCACGATGAAGCTGTCGGGCGGCTCCAGGACTGGATTCGCCAACCCGCGATTGCGGCCGAGAATCGCGGTATGAACGAAGGCTGCGACCTGTTGATGCGCATGCTTCGGGACGCGGGTTTCGATGCGGTCGCGAAGATTCCGACCGGCGGCCATCCCGGAGTGTTCGCCACGCTCGATGCCGGTGCGCCGAAAACGGTCGGCGTTTATTTCATGTACGACGTGAAGCAGGCGGACCCGTCCGAATGGTCGTCACCGCCGTTTGAGGCGCGTCTGGTCGACAGGCCCGGAGTCGGAAAGATCCTGATCGGCCGCGGCGCGGTCAACCAAAAAGGACCGGAAGCGATGTGGCTCGCGGCGTTGCACGCCTTTAAGGGCACGCACCGTAAGCTGCCGGTGAACCTGGTCTTCGTGGCGGAAGGGGAGGAGGAGATCGGCTCGCCCCACTTCCATCAGGTTGTCCATCGGACGGAGGTTCTGGCCGCGCTTCGCAAATGCACCGGCGTCTACATGCCGATGCCGATGCAGACGCTGGACGGAACGGTGACCATCAACCTAGGCGCCAAGGGCGTAGTCGAACTGGAATTGGTGTCGAGCGGCGAGCGGTGGCATCGCGGACCCCTGCAGGACCTGCATTCATCGAACGAGGCTCGCGTGGACAGTCCGGTGTGGCACCTGGTGCAGGCGCTCGCCACGCTGGTCGGTCCGGATGGCCACACGCCGGCTATCGACGGTTACGCCGAAAAGGCCCGCCCGCTGAACGCGGAAGAGAAGGCGCTGATTCGCGAAGCCGCCACCCGTCAAAGCGAAGACGTCGCGAAAAAACAAATGGGCGTGGAACACTGGGTGCACGACGTGGACTGGCTGGAGTCGCTGGAACTGCTGGCTGGCCGGCCGACGGTGAATATCGAAGGACTGGTCTCCGGCTACACCGGGCCGGGCGGCAAGACCATTCTGCCCCATCGCGCGGTGGCGAAACTCGACTTGCGCCTGGTGCCGAACATGACGGCAACCGATTCGCTGGCCGCGCTGAAAGCGCACCTGGCGAAGCGCGGGTTTGGCGACATCGAGGTCAACATGACCGGCGGTTACGATCCGACCACAACGCCGCGGACGTCGAGTTTGATTCAGGCGCAGGCGGCGGTATACCGGCGCAACGGAATCGAGCCCGTCTTCTGGCCCAGGCTGGCGGGGTCGTGGCCCGGTTACGTCTTTACAGGCGAACCGGTGAATCTGCCCGCGGGACATTTCGGATTGGGCCACGGGAACGGCGCTCACGCCCCCGACGAGTACCTGGTCATCGAATCGGCGAATCCGAAGGTGAAGAGTTTCGACGGCGGCGTACGATCGCAGGTAGAGTACCTGTACGAGTTAGCGGCAAGCTGAACCGGGCGAACCCTGACCCAGAGGTGGGACAGACGATCGTCTTTTGTCGTCTGTCAGGCTGTTACGGCCTCGCGAGGGCCCGACAGACTCATCCGGCTGGCGGGCAACGCCGCCACCTTGTGCCCCGGCGAATCGCCCGACGAGACCCGCGCATCCATACAGACTGACAATGACGCGTGTTCCAACGTTGTTTATCGCCCACGGCTCGCCGATGTCGGCTCTGGGCGCCGACCGGCTGGCGGCCGGTTTGCGACAGGTGGGCGAGCGGGTGCGGGGGATGAAAGCGATCCTGGCGATTTCGGCGCATTGGCAGACTCCGGAGCCGGTGCGCATCACCGCCTGGCGCCATGCCGGGCTGGTATACGACTTCGGCGGATTCCCCGACGAACTCTATAGCCTGCAATATCCGGCGCCCGGCGACCCGGCGCTGGCCGAGCACGTTACCGGCCTGTTGCGGGCCAGCGGAATCGACGCCGTGCTCGAGACCCGGCGCGGCCTGGATCATGGTGCTTGGGTACCGTTGCGGCTGGCATGGCCGGATGCCGCCACTCCGGTTTTGGAGCTTTCGCTGCCGGATGCCCCACCCAGCCGGATTCTGGAACTGGGGCGCGCGCTTCGGCCGTTGCGCGACGAAGGAGTGTTACTGCTCGGGACGGGCGGCATCGTGCACAACCTGGGACGGGTACGCTTCGGCGCGGCGGACGACGCGGTGGACGATTGGGCGGCGTCGTTCGACGGTTGGGTTGCCTCCCGCGTGGCCGCCGGGGACGTGGAGAGCCTGTTGCGCTATCGCAGCCTGGCGCCCCACGCAGCCGAAGCGGCGCCAACCACCGAACACTTCGACCCTATTTTTGCGACCTTGGGGTCGGCCTTCGCCGACGAGCCGCCGGTGAACTTGCTCGAAGGTTTCGAGCTGGGAAATCTTTCGCTGCGCAGCTTCGGTTTCGGACTGGACTGACGCTCCCACGCTCGCGATAGCTAGGCCTGGAAAAACCAGGGCGTGTTGCGGTATGATGCTGGTAGCGGGAACCGGGTATGGCGACCCGGCCCCCGCTGACGCTTACCGCCAGCCCTGACGGGTCCAAACGATCAGCGCCGTAAGCCGGCCGATAACGGACCGGAACTTTACCAGCAGAAGGATCATAAGCTGGATCCTCCTTTCCAGCTTCGTGTGGAAGGCCCGGACGCTATCCGGGCTTTCCCATTTGAAGCCTCAAGTAGCTTCTCCTGGAAACCCGCCCAATCCACATTCCACCGGGAAAATCGAAAGCTGTTAATAACGTCGGTCGAAGTCGCGGAATTCGCATGTTCTTTCCCTGGAAAGGCCTTCTGAGGCGCACCGCTGGTACCGGGACCGTTGCTATTGAACCCGGGCTGGCATAGAGTAGTGCGATTGGAGGCACGAATGGCATTCTGTACGAATTGCGGCGCCACGATAAACGGCGCTTTCTGCACGCAGTGCGGCCGCCCGGCCGGCTCCGCGGCTCCCCCATCGCCCGCCGCGGCGCCGGTTCCTCCCGTGGCTGCGGCTCCCCCACCCGCGACGCCGGTTCCTCCAGCGGCTGCCTACCAGCCGCCTCCGATGGCGCAGCCTCCGTTCGCGCCCGCGGTGGCGGCCCAGCGGAAAACCAGCCCCATTGTCTGGGTGCTGGTCATCATTCTAGGCCTATTCGTGCTGGGCGGACTGACGATCGCGGGCTTGGGCTTTTTTGTGGTTCACAAGGTCAGACAGGCGGGGCTCGATCCGGACCTCATGGCGCGCAATCCCGGCCTCGCCATTTCGAAGCTGGTGGCCTCTACCAATCCCGACATCCAAGTGCTGAATACCGACGACGGCGCCGGCACCATCACCGTACGCGACCGGAGAACCGGGAAAGTCACTACGCTAACCTTCGACCAGGCTAGGAACGGTCAGTTCAGCGTGACGGCTCAGGACGACCAGGGCAAGAATGCTACTCTCGATTTCGGCGGTTCGGTCAGGGGCATTCCCGGCTGGGTGCCGTCCTACCCCGGTGGCTCGACGCCCAAATCCACCTTCTCGGCTTCCGCCGGCGACGGCAACGTCAGCGGCAGTTTCACGTTCACGACCACGGACTCGCAGGAACGGGTGTTGAGCTTCTATCAGGACAAATGCAAGGAGCTGGGGCTCAAGACCACCAACATCTCAAGCCCCGGCGGCGGTTCGGTCATTGGCACGGATGACGCCACAAAACGCTCGCTGCTGGTATTTGTGGGGACCGGCTCTCCGGTCACCGTCAGCGTGACTTACGGCCTGAAATAGCGGCCGCCCTCACCGGTGGCCGAGGTACATCAGCCAGCCCAGGCCGAACAGCGCCACCATAAAGCAGGCGAAGGTGTAGATGCCGTATTCCAGACGCTCGCGGTCGTTGCGCTTGGTCACCACGCCCAACACGATGCTGACTAATAAAGCGAACAGGAACGACGCCTCGAAGTGAGACAGGTTCATCTTGGGCATCAGTCTTTCCTCCCGGCCGCGATTTCAAATGCATCCACCATGGCCAGAATGTTGAGCAAACCGGCCGTGACCAGGAACTTGGTCCCGTAATCGTGTACGTGGCCGGCCATGTCCGGCTGGCCGTAACCCAGCCAGGCGCTGAGCAGGTATAGAATACCCGAGCAGGCGTCGCCGATGAATCCGCCCACGTTGATGAGGACGGTCAACAGGTCTCCGGTTTGCGGCTGAAACATGCTGCCGCGCATCATCAGGCCGAGCACGAACATCAGCGTAATGGTGATCCCTAATAATGCGCCGCGGCCCGGGCGCTTGAGCAAAACGTGCCCGCCGCCGGGCACCAGCCAGCCTAGCGCTACCGCCGGCAGCCACTGCCCGATTGGCGGCGGGGCCTGTCGTTGTTCCTTGGTTTGAGCCATACCGTGCTTCTATGAGTTTACCAGCTTGGGAGGGAGCGGCTACGTGACCGGACCGGGATTGAAGGGAGCCATGGCATTGGCCAGGCCCCAGTGCTCGGCCCAGGTCTGGCGTCCGCTGGCGGCCGCAAGGATAAAGCGGAAAAGCTCCCAGCCGACTTCCTCGATGGTGGCTTGGCCGGTGGCGATGCGGCCGGCGTCGAGATCGATCAGATCCGGCCACTTTTCGGCCAGCGCCGTGCGCGAGGAAACCTTTACCACCGGAACCAGCGCCAAGCCGTACGGGCTGCCTTCTCCAGTAGTGAAGACGTGCAGGTTCATGGAGGCAAGTTGGCCGGTGCCGCAGATGAAATCGCTGGCCGGGGTGGCGGCAAAAACCAAGCCCTTGGAGGTTACCTTTTCACCGTGCGACGCGACCGCGCACAGGGCCGTGCTGCCAGCCTTGGCCACCGAGCCCAAGGCCTTTTCGACGATATTGGCCAGGCCGCCGCGCTTGTTGCCGGGGGTGGTGTTGGCGCTGCGGTCGGCGCCTCCCCGGGCGAGATATTCATCGTACCAGCGCATTTCTTGGATCAGAGCGCGGGCCACATCGGGAGTTGCGGCGCGGGGAGTGAGCAGGTGTACGGCGTCGCGCACTTCGGTGATTTCCGAGAACAGCACGGTGGCGCCGGCCCTCACCAGCAGATCGGCGGCGAAACCCACGGCCGGGTTCGCGGTGACGCCGGAGAAGGCGTCGCTGCCGCCGCATTGCAGACCGACCACCAGGTCGGAAGCGGGGCAAGTCGTGCGGCGGCGGCGATTCAAGCGCTCCAGGCGCTTTTCGGCAGCCCTCAGAATCGCCGCCACCATTTCCGAAAAGCCGCGCTCATCCTGCAGGCGGATCACATTCGATGCGTCCAGAATCGGGAGAGACTCGGGGCGCTGGCCCGTCGGCGGCTCCGAGGCGGCAAACAACCGGGCTGGTTGCAGCTTTTCACAGCCCAAACTGACCATCAACGGATCGGCCGCAAGATTGGCGTGCAGAGCGATGTGCCGCAGGGTGCGAATGGGAATCGCCGCGCCGGGTGCGTCGATGGCCACGCCGCAGCCGTAACTATGGGTGACGGCTACGGCCCCGTCCACATTCGGGAAGCGCGGCAGCAACTCTGTCCTGATACGGCCGACGGCGTAGTCGACGGTGGGAGCGACGCACTGCACCGTGGTCCCGATCCCCAGCAGGTTGCGGGTCCCCACGCTGCCATCGGGATTGGCGTAGCCTTCGAAAGTGTAGCCGTCGAGCGGGGGTGGAGCGGCCGGCACGGCTGTGGCCAGCGGCAATTCGTCCAGGGGCCGCGCCGCTGGCATTTCGACCAGTTCTTCCCGCACCCAACTCCCGGGCAAGATGTCGCGACTGGCGTAGCCTATAACCTCTCCGTAACGCAGAATCGGCTCGCCTGCCGCAATCGGCCGCAAGGCTATCTTGTGAGCCTGCGGAATCCGCTCGCGCACGACCAAGCCGCCGGCCTCGGTCGTGCCAGGCGTCAAGCCTTCGGGTTCGACGGCAATAGCAACGTTATCGCGGGGGTTTACGCGAATGTACATGGAAGAGGCGGGCTGCACATGCCCCAGCCCGTATAAGTGTCCCTCCAAAACGCGGAAGGGGCCGGCGAAACGCCTGCCCCTCCAGCCTTCATACTGTTCTTACGCGCCCAAAACCGGCGGCCGAGCGGGTTAGAGCCCGTGCCACTTCCGGTCGAGCGTCACTTCGGGGTCTCTGTGGTGATACCGCCGCCCTGCGCCTTGGCCGCCTTCTTTTCTTCCTTCAGCTTCTTGGTGGCCAGCACTTTCTGCACCCAGCCATCGGCGACCTTGGTCTCCTGCTCGTACTGTTCCTTCGAGTCGGCCAAGTCCGCCCGTTCCCGAATCAGCAGGTTTTCGTAAGCCATCGCATCATCGTACTCGGGATCGATCTCGAGCGCCTTGTCGAGATTCTTCAGCCCGGCGTCGACAATGGCGCCATACTGCTCCTTCAGCGCCGCTTTGACTTTCTTGTCCTTGATGGGACCGGGATCCTCCGGCTTCATGTGCAGCTTGGCACGCTCGGTCCCGAGAGCCGGATACCATTTCGACCAGGCAATAAAGCCCAGGCTATAGTAGGCGTCCTTGTTATTGGGATCGACGGACGCCAGCTTTTCGTACCATTGTTGCGAGTCGTCCAACTTCTTCTCGTTCAGGTAAAGAGACGCAATGGAGGCAATCGCCACGGAGTTCTTAGGATCCGTTTGGAGCACCGTGTTGAACTGATCCATGGCGGCCTTCGCCATTTGCGTATTCTCCGGTGAATCGGCTCCCGGAATGTACTGCTGCATGTACGCCGTCGCCAGATAAAGCCGCGCCGTGACGAACCCGGGATCGAGCTCCACCGCCTGTTTGAAGTGCTCCACCGCTTCCGGGTATTGAGCGCCCTTGAAGGCGGTGACGCCCTGGTTGATCTGATCCCGCGACTTTAGCTGCTTACAGCCCGAGCCCACCAGGGCCAGCGAGCCGACGGCCAGGAACAATGTCAATTTACGCATCTTTCTCTCGAAGCTCCTATTGTCCCAGGTCTTTGAACGGCATCAGTCCGACCTTGTCGATACCTACGCCGTGGGCGATGTCGATCGCCTGAGCTACCCAGACGTATTCCAGAGTGGGATCGCCCTTCACGAAGACCACGCGCTCGGCGCGGGTCTTGAAGATGTCCGCAAGCCGTGGTCCCAGACTGTCCATGTTGGTCGGCTCCGCGTTGATCAACATGGAGTGGTCGCCGTTGATCGTAATTACTACGGTCCGGGTCGAGGACTCGTCCGCTTGCGCCCCGGGCGGCGGTGGTTGCGGCACCAGCGCCTCCAACCCCTTCGGCGTCAGCGGAGTGATGACCATGAAAATAATGATCAGCACGAGCAAGACGTCGATCATGGGTGTCATGTTCATGTCGGACTTCAGACTACCGCCACCGCCAACTGACATTGACATAAAAATCGCTCCTTTTTCTTCCTTCGGCTCCTATTATTGGGCGGCTGGCGGCGCGGTCGAGCCGCCAGCGGCACCGCCACCCGTCACCGCCCGGCCTTTGGCGTCCTGGAGCTGATCGGTCAAAAGCCCCAACTGGTCGACGCCGGCTGCCTGTAGATTCTGGACGACCTGCAAGACAACCTCGTACTTCGCCCGCTGGTCGGCCTTCAGAAAGGCCTGTTTGTCCACGCGGTCGCTCAGCGCGTCCCTCACTTTGGGCGCCAGTTCGTCCGGAGCCACTTTATCGTTGCCCAGGTACGTGCCGCCATCCCGAGTGACCGCGATCAGAACGGCGTCGCTCTTGTCGGCGGCCTGCATCGGAATCGGGTTGCGGGCTTTGACCTTATCCACGTCCTTGCCTTTGGATAACATCGGCGTGATCACCATGAAAATGATGAGCAGCACGAGCATCACGTCCACCATGGGAGTGACGTTGATATCCGCAGCCAAAGGCGGGGCTTTCTGTTTCAGCCCTTCGTTGGTTTTGCGTTCCCGTTGACGTGCCATGTTCTTATCTCCCTTGAACCCGAGAGAAACCCGGGGAGGACTTTGCGCCTCCCCGCGGTTCTTACTCGCCGGATCCCAACTGTTCGCTCGATATCGACCCGCCGGTGCCGCTTACTTGCGGGCCGTGCGCTGCTGGCTGCGTTTCAGGAAGTAGTCGATCAGCTCCGAGCTCGAATTGCCCATCTCGACGTCGAACGCTTCAATTTTGCTGGTGAAGTAGTTGAACGCCCATACGGCGGGCAGAGCGACGAACAGGCCGATAGCGGTGGTGACCAGAGCTTCGGAAATACCGCCGGCCACGGCGCCGAGACCAGTCGACTTGTTCTGGGAAATGCCCTTGAACGCGTTGATGATGCCCACCACCGTTCCGAACAGTCCCACGAAGGGGGCCGTGGAACCGATCGACGCCAAACCGCCGACACCGCGCTTCAATTCGGCGTGCACAATGGCTTCGGAGCGGTCCAAGGCGCGCCGGGAAGCTTCAATCTCTTCACCCGGAATTTCACTCGACACCTGGTGCGCCTGGAACTCCTGTAAGCCCGCTACCACTACCTTTGCCAAATGGCTCTTCTTGTAGCGGTCGCCAATCTTAATTGCTTCATCCAACTTGCCTTCCCGCAATGCGCCCGCCACCAGCGGAGCGAATTGCCGCGACTGTTTCTTAGCCGCGCTGAACGCCAGAAAGCGATCGATCATGACGCCGATCGAGTACGCCGACATGATAAACAGGAGGATGACCACCAGCTTGGCGGGAACTCCCATCTGGGCCCAGAGGTGAACCGGGTCCCAACCTACGGATTCGCCTTCCTGCAGCAGGAACAGCGACATTGCATGCAAATGCGCGAACATTCTTATAATCTCCTGCGAGTTGATTTGGTACTTCTTTTTACCGACGTCCGGCGCACAACGCCGGGTTACTACTGACTCAACGTAAAGTTCACATCAATGGTGGTGGAGACCTCGACCGGCTCTCCGTTCAGGAGTGTAGGACGGTACACCCAGTTCTTCACCGCATCGAGAGCCGCCTGCACCAGCAACGGGTGCCCCCGGACGACTTTCAAATCCTGCACGCGGCCATCTTTACCGATGATCGCCGATAATTCCACCACGCCCGAAATACGCGCCTGCTTGGCAAGCGGCGGGTAGACCGGCCGAACCTGGTTGATCAGGTTGGCGGCCTGGACGTTGCCGCCGACGCGGATTCGCTGCGGAACCACAGCCTTGGGAGGAGGTGGTGGTGGCGGCGGAGCGGCCGCCTGCACCGAATTGATAATGCCACCCAGCACGCCGCCAGCGGCGCCCCCGCCGATACCGCCCGCAATTCCACCGTAAACGCCCGCACCGGCCGAGGCAGGTGGCAGCTCTTCTTCCCGAATGATCGCGATATCTTTTGGAATCGCTTTCGGCGTGATCAGCTTTCCGGCGTCGAACTGCCGCGGAATGACTTTCACGATCTTAGGAACCGCATTCGGCGGAGGAGGAGGCGGTGGAGGCGGCGGTGGAGGCGGCGCCACCAGGAAGCTGCTCAACTGGGCCGCCGGCAGCACATCGAAATACACCATAGGCAGGATCACTGCAACGACGAGGAGGAGGCACTGGATGGTGAAGGAAATCACCACCGTCCACCCCTTATTGGTCTTTCCCGTTGCTACAAAAGTTTGCTCGAACATAGGCGCTTCCTTTCAAAAACTTCTGCGCATTACTTCACCGCCCGAATGGTACTTTTGGACACCGGCCCCGTGCGCGGCGCCGTCGAGGGCGCGGTGGGCGATTTCCCACGCCGGTCGGCGTAGTTATGCCAGAACAGTACGATCGGGCTCGCGATAAACACGGAAGAATACGTCCCGACAATAATGCCACAAACCAGGGCAAAAGAGAACCCGTTCAATACGGGTCCACCGAACAAAAACAGAGCGATCACGGTGAGGAACGTCAATCCCGACGTCATGATGGTCCGGCTCAACGTCTGGTTGACGGCGCGGTTCATCACGGCTTCCAGCGGTTCCCGGCGCGAAAACTTCAGATTCTCGCGAATGCGGTCGAAAATCACGATGGTATCGTTCATCGAGTAGCCTACCAGCGTGAGCAGGGCCGCGATGACCGTCATGGTCATCTCTTTATTGAACAGCGAGAACAACCCGATCGTAATAATGGTGTCGTGGAACACGGCGATGACCGCGCCCAGACCGTAAATCCACTCGAACCGAAAGGCGATGTATACCAGCATGCCACCCAAAGCGTAAAGGGTAGCCAGAATCGCTTTCTGGCGCAACTCCGCCCCCACCTTGGGCCCGACCATCTGGGCTTGCATGATGTGGAACGGCGCCAGGTAAGTCTCCTGCTGTAAGGTGGCGACGACCTGCCCGCTCGCGCCCGGCACGGCCGATAACTGGCCGTAGCTCGCAATCAGGCCGGAATGCTGGGTGTCGCGCCCGCTGAGCAGCGCCGTCACCAGGTCTTCCAGTTGCTGGTCGGTGAGCGGGACGCCGTGCTCGGCCAGGGGCTGCCGCAGGCGGTTGACCAGCGCGTCGTGACCGGCGTTGTTGAAGTCCAGTTTCCCGCTGCCAGGCTGCCCGAAGGTGGCGTACAGTACCTCCATCATGTCCTGGCGATTGACGTTGAGCTGACCTTCTTCCTGCGCTTCCGTACCGATTTGTACGGTATTCTCCGAACCGCTTCCAGTCAAATTCTGAACCGATACCTCGCCCTTAATCTTAGGGCTGGCGGACATGGCGGCACGAATCTTATTCAGTGGAGGCGCGGAGGTGAACTTCACCGTCATCAACACGCCTTCCTTGAAATCGATCCCGTACTTGAGACCACCTTTTGCGGCGATACTACCCAGCCCGGCGGCCGTCAATATCAATGAAGCGATGATGAACGGCCACTTCTTGCCGAGAAAATCGTAGTTGGTTTGCTTAAATAACTCCATTACCCTTGCCGTGCATGGTATCGCTTAAAACAATTGGACACCAGCCCTCCCCATATTGTTCCCGCACACGTTCCCAAACCTGGGAGAAAAGGACCGCCCGGGCCCAGCCTCTCCGGCCGGCCCCCGCGCCGCTCAAATGCTCAACGTGGCCATTCCACGGCGGCCGGACAACTCATAGTCGAAAATGGTCCGCGAAACGAAAACCGCGGTGAAAATATTGGCGATCAACCCGATCGTCAACGTGACCGCGAAACCCTTTACCGGCCCTTCACCGAACAGAAACAGGAATGCGCAGGATACCACCGTGGTGACGTGCGTATCCACAATTGTCCACCATGCTTTGCCAAATCCCGTATCCACCGCCGCCACCACCGACTTGCCGGTCCGCAACTCCTCGCGGATTCTCTCGAAGATGAGCACGTTGGAATCCACCGCCATGCCTATGGTCAAAATCACGCCGGCAATACCGGGCAACGTCAGCGCCGCCGAAAAATACGAGATCGCCGCCAACAGAATGACGGTATTCAGCCCCAGCGCCAGTACCGCATTGATCCCGCTGCGCTTGTAGTAGACGAGCATGACCGCTACCACGGCGATGAGACCAGCCACGCCGGCGGAGAGCCCTTCCCTGATCGAATCGGCGCCCAGCGACGGGCCCACCGAATTCTCTTCCAGGTACTTCACGCTGGCCGGCAAGGAGCCGGAGCGCAGATAGCGGGAAAGATCATCCGCCTCCTCCTCGCTGCCGAGGCCGGTGATCCGGCCCGAATCCTCGATGCGCGCCTCGATGGTGGCAACGCTCACGGCTTGATTATCCAGCACCACGGCCAGCTTGTTGCCGATGTTGGCCTCGGTGAACGTGCCGAACCGCCTGCCCGCCTCGGGCGACAGGGTGAAGCTGGTCTGCCATTTGCGGAAATCGTCCTGGCCGGGACGCGCGTTGCGCATCTCGCTGCCGTTCACTACCGGAGGCCGGCCCACCAGGTACCACTGCACGCCTTCCTGGGCGCCGCGCGGCTTGGCGCGCACCAGCCGGGTGTTCAGCGGCAACACGCCGCCGTGCTGCGCCTGGGCCTCTTCACGGCTGGCAAACGGACCCTCCTTCACCGAGTCGATTTCGAGCACGGCGGCCGTGCCGATCAACTCTTTCACGTGCGCCGGGTCGTCCACGCCGGGCAGTTGCACCAACAGTTCATAGTCGGCGCCGGCCCGCCCGTACTGCTGCACCGAGCTTTCGGCCACGCCCAGCGCGTTGATGCGGTTGTCGATGGTATCGATGGTGCGCTGCACGGTGTCGCGCTTGAGCGCGATCAGGTCCGAAGGCCGCAACCGCATGGTGTAGTCGCTGGAGTTCACCGCCGCCACCACGTAGGTCGGATACTTCTCGTTGACGACGTTGCGAAAATCGCTCGATTGGGTAGCCGGCACGCCCTTGACCGCAATCAGCACGCTGTTGGCGTCCTGGACGGACTGCGGCTCGTTGCGGTCCATGCTCACCCAGGCGATGTTTTGTTTTTTCAGATCGTCCTTGAGCCGTTCCATGGTCAGGTCGGCATCCGCCTTGACGGCGTCTTGCACCTCGACTTCCAGCACCAGGTGGCTGCCGCCCTTCAAGTCCAGCCCCAGCCGGATGTTGTTCTTCAGGTTCTGCGCGAGATCCGCTTTGGATTTGGGCACCCCGACGATCCCGTAAATGCAGATCAGGATGACCGCCGCAATCACCGCGGCCCTCGCCTTCAAATTCGTCTTCATGTCGCTGCCTTAATTCCTACTTTTTTCCTTCAGCCGCCGCCAGGCTCGAAACCGAGCCGCGGGTTACCTGGATCTTGATGTTGTCCGGCTTGACCCGCAGCACCAGAATATCGTTATCGATGGCCACGACGGTGCCGACGATGCCGCCCGAGGTAATCACCACCTGGCCGTTTTCGAGGCTTGCCAGCATCTTCTGCTGCTGCTTCTTCTGGCGCTGCATGGGAAGGAATAAGAGGAAGTAGAAAATACCGAAAATGAGAAGAATCGGAACGATTCCGAGGAATGACGAAGAGCCGGACGGCGCCGTTTGCACGAATAGATTCAGATACACGTTACGACCTATCGAGCGTGAGATGCTAGCGGTCGTCCAGGGACTCCGCGCACGCACACTTCAAGTATTCCAGATATGAATCTGATATTATAGCCTGCCTGATCCCCCTCATGATGTCAAGGTAGCGCCGCAGGTTGTGGCGGGTCGCCAGCGCGGCGTACAGGATTTCCTTGGCCTGGAACAGGTGGCGGAGATAGGCCCGCGAGAAGTTCCGGCAGGTGTAGCAGGAACAGGCTTCATCCACGGGGCGGGGATCGTCCTTGTAGCGGGCGTGCTTGATGATCACCCGGCCCCGGGAGGTGAACAGGCAGCCGTTGCGGGCGTTGCGCGAGGGCAGCACGCAATCCATCATGTCCACGCCGCGGGCCACGTATTCGGGCAGTTCCTCCGGCATGCCGACGCCCATGGCGTAGCGCGGGCGCGCGCGCGGCAGAATGTCCTCGGTGGCTTCCACCATCTCCAGACTCAGGGGGCGGGGTTCGCCCACCGAAAGCCCGCCTACCGCGTAGCCCGCCGCGTCCAGATCGACCAGGGCGCCGGCGCACTCCCGCCGCAAGTCCCGGTACGTACTCCCCTGCACGATCGGAAACAGCGCGTGGGCGGTTTCCATCTCGCCGATGCGCCCTAAATAGTGGTCGTTCGCCTGCCGCGCCCACTTAAGCGTGCGCTGCATGCTGCGGCGCGCCGCCTCGTGGCCCATAGGGTACTCCGGACATTCGTCCAGCGCCATCAGGATATCGCTGCCATACGCCAGTTGCGCATCCACCGTCGAACGCGGGGTGAAGCTGTGAGAGTCGCCATTCAGGTGGCTTTGAAACGTTACGCCTTCCTCGGTGATTTTTCTGAGACCGCTAAGGCTAAATACCTGGTATCCTCCCGAATCCGTCAGGACCGCGTTCGGCCACGCCATGAACCGGTGCAGCCCGCCCAGGTTTTGAATGGTTTCGGGCCCGGGCCGCAGGTATAGATGATAGGTGTTCGCCAGCAAAATCCTCACGCCCAGATCCTCGGCCAGGTCGCGAGGCGACAACCCCTTGACCGTGGCCTGGGTGCCGACGGGCATGAACACCGGCGTCTCAATGGTTCCGTGCGGGGTCGAGAGCAAACCCGCCCGGGCACGGGTGCGCGAACACTCGGCCACCACCTCAAAACGAAAGTCCGGTGTGGGACAGGCCTCCCGGCCTGTCGCCTTTGTGTCTCCCATGGCTTGAGTGGACAGGCCAGGATGCCTGTCCCACATCTTAAAACACCTTCAGCCGCAGGTATTTCCGCGGGTTCTGGCGGAAATCCCGCAGCGTATCGCGCAGCGTCCGCGCCATACCATTCAAATTGTCGTACGCCGCCGAAGTCTCGAGCGCGGGATTGGAATTGACGTCGTCGACGGCGGCGATCCATTGGCCCAGCTTGCGATTCCAGTCGGTATACAGCGCCTCCGAAGCCAATAGCGGTCCGCTCCTCGCCTGGGCAATGCCCTTTCGCAAGTCCGCCACCTGGCTCGCCAGGTTTCGATATTCGGCCTCGTCGCGCAGCAGGTGTCCCGCCGTTCCCTGCCCCTCCTGAATCAGCTCGATACTGTGGTCCAGGGCTTCGAGCGGCTCGGCGATCCGCTGGTAAACATCCCGCCCGTAAATCACTTGTCCCAGCGTTCCGCTGACATCCACGGCGCGCCGCAGCCCCTTTTCGAGCCCCGTCAGGCGGTCCCGCAAGTCGTTGTAGAGATCCTCGCTCAGCACCAGTTGCCCGACCGCGTTCTTTCCGTTCTCGATTTCGCTGAGCACGGCGTCGATTTGGCGCAACTGTGCGTTGAACTGCGCCAGGTCCAGAGTGCGCATCAGATCGGCCTGCTCCTTCAGGCGCAACTCCTGGCCGGGCCGGATGGGGGCGATGCCGGGCCCGCTGGCAATATCGACGAACTTGTCTCCGATCATCGTGTCGGCGCTGATCTGCGCGGTCGAATCGGTGTGGATGGATGGCAATTGCACGCGGTCCACGTTGAGGCTGAGGCGGATCACCCGGTCGAGTTGTTTCGATCCGCTCAGCCCGACCGTCGCCACTCTTCCCACGTCGATGCCATCGACCCGCACCGGGGCGCCCGGTTCCACCCCGGTGGCATCCGGCACGTACAGGTAAATCACCACCCGGCGAGTGAATAGCCCGCCGCCCGACAGCAGGTAGACGAGGGTACCGAGAATCAGCAGCGAAACCAGGGTCACCACCGTGACCCGTAACCTGGCCCACCTCACCAGCCGCATCTGCCGCAACGATGCCATTCACCAGGGATTGTAGCGAAAAAAACCGAAGAGCGTTGTCAGTTATCAGTTGTCAGTTCTCAGCCAAGGCCAAACCGCGCCCTCTGGCGCTGGTGTTGACTGAAAACTGTGAACTGAAAACTGACGGCTGATCGGCGTTAGAATGGAGGCGTCGATTCTTTTTGGAACGAGGTCCTGCGATGGAAACAATTGGATTCCCGGAACTGATGGTCATCCTCGTGGTGGCTCTGCTGCTGTTCGGCGGCAAGAAGATCCCCGAGGTGGCCAAGGGCTTGGGCGAAGGGATCCGGAACTTCAAGCAAGCGTTCAAGGGCGCGCCGGAAACCAAGGAAGTCGAAAAAGTCTGACTCCAGCGCCTTGAAGATTCGAAGCCGCAAGTTTAATGGGCGCTGTTCGCGCCACAAGAGGTATAACCCCGCCATCGACGGCCTCGGCGGCATTAAGGGGGGTTGCCCGCGCTGCACTTTAATGCTTGAGATTTGGGAAGCTTCGCTGCGTATCAACCAGCTCATCCGCCGCTGGAATCCTGGCCATGACGATCTGGAAAGGCCCAAACAGGAAAAACCCTGGTCGGACCCTCGCCAGCTTAGCCTGATTCCGGAATAGGCCCGGCGCCACGCGCCGGCCCCGGCGTCAGGCCTCCCGCAAGACTGGGCAGGACAGAGGATCGCCTTTTTGTCGTCAGCCTGGCTAGCTTGGCCTAAGGGGTGCTTAACCGATCCGGGTTTCGGCGCGGCAACCGCTCCCTTGCGGTCGCGGCTCGGTTACGAACGCCGCGTGTTTTCGGTCACTTACCGAGCCGCGACCGCGAGGGAGCGGTTGCCGGAATGGATTTCCCCAAGATCGGTTAAGCACCCTGGTCTGGTGGTGAGGGGCCCCCCTGTATTCTTGGAAGGAGGCCCAGGCCATGGTCAAATTGCGCAAATTGGAATTGTCCGATCTCGACGCCGTCCACGCCCTGGTCTCCCGAATGGACGTTGTGCGCTACATGCTCCTGCCAGTGTGCTCGCGAGAAGAGAGCGAGGAATTCCTTCGCAGCTCGATCCTCGAGTCTCCCTCGGAACCGTGGAGATCCGTGGTTCGCGCGATCGGCAATTTCCCCAGCGGCGATCTCATTGGCCTCTGCGGCGTGGTAGTGTTGCGGGGCGCCGAGGAGGGCGAGATTTGGTACCTCGTCAACCCCGAATCCTGGGGCAAGGGGGTCGCGACGGACGCGGCCGGGCAACTGCTCGATGTCGCATTCGGAGAACTCGGGCTGCACCGGATCTGGGCCACCTGTCTTCCGGAGAATCCCGCCTCGGCGCGGGTACTGGAAAAGGTAGGCATGCGAAAGGAAGGCTTCCTGGTAGGCAACCTGAAGATCCACGGAGCCTGGAAGAGCAGTTTCCTGTATGCGATACTCGAGTCCGAGCCGCGACCGTGAGGGAGCGGTTGCCGAAGCCATCTCGAAAGTCCCGGACGAATCGAAACGCGCCCGCCGGTAACCGCTTAGAATCCTCATGAAACAACCATGCCAAATCCTGGAGCGCGACGTGGCGCACGCACTCGTGCGTGCCGTGTCGAGACTCTCTCGACACCCGGTCGCGTAGGGTGCGCCGAGCGTCGGCAAAAGTGCGACGCGGCACGCACGAGTGCGTGCGCCACGCCAAAATGGCACAGTTATTTCTTGACGGGCTGCTTAGCGCGCCTCTATCCCCGCTCTCGTGAACGCCCGCAGTACGATCCAGCTTTTTTCGAGCGCGGTAAGCCGCACGCGGTGGCTGAAAACGTCGAAGTTGCCGCGGCGGATGCGCTCCAGCAGGCCGGAATAGATCGCGATCAGCGCCCACAGCGATGGCCGGCTGCGCGGATGAATCAGGTCCAGCAGCGGCGTAGCTTCGTCGTAGTAGGCGCGCGCGCGGTCGGCTTCGAATTGCATCAGCCGCAGGAAGGCTTCCGTGCGATGGCCCTCGCGCAGATCGCTCTCGCCGACCCCGAACCGCCGCAGGTCTTCGGCGGGCAGGTAAATCCGCCCCCGTTCGGCGTCTTCGCGGATGTCGCGGAGGATGTTGGTGAGCTGGAAGGCCACGCCGCACTTTTCCGCCAGCGGCAGCGCCCGTGGCGTATCGAAGCCGAAAATATGAATGATGGTCAGGCCCACCACCGAGGCCACCTGGTAGCAGTAGCCGTAGAGCTGCTCGAAGGTCTCCACCTTCCGCGGCTCCAGGTCCGAAACCACACCGGCGATCATCTCCCGAAAATACGCGGGTGGAATCGAAAACCGCCGCACGGTGTGGTGAAACGCCGGCCAGACCGGGTGCCCGCTGAAACGGCCTTCGAGGGCGTCTTCGAGCTGGGCCCGCCAGTTCTCCAGAGCCGCCCGCGACGCGCCGGCCTCGTCGCTGAGATCGTCCGAGTGCCGCATGAAGGCGTAGATGGCGCACATGGCCTTGCGCTGTTGCCGGCTCAGCAACAGAAAGGAATAATAAAAGTTCTTGGCTTTGCCGCGCGCCACCGAGCGGCAATAGGCATAGGATTCGTCGATCGTCGTCATCACGCGGCTCGCGAAAACGCGGCCCTCGTCAAAGCGCCCACGAGCAAGGTCAGCCGTTCCCCTTTTGAGATCGCCGGCCGGCGCGCCAGGACATTGTAGTCCAGCCGTTCGATCTTGTCCAGCACGCGCAAGCCGCCCCGGCTGAACAGGTCCAGATCGAGCGCCAGCCGCCGGTCCACCATCCCCACCAGCGGCAGACCCTCCATAAACATCGCCCGCGCGCGCTCCACGATTTCCCGCATGACATTGCGAAACGCCGGGGTGTATTGCCGTGTCGCTAGCTCCTCCAGCGAATACCCGTGACGCTCCAATACTTCGAGCGGAATATATACCCTGTCCTTCAATAAATCCACCGTGACATCCTGCCAGAAATTCGCAAGCTGCAGACCTGTGCAGGTGGCGTCGGAAAGCCGCTGCCGTTCCGCGTCCGCGTAGCCGCAAAGATATAGCACCAGCCGGCCCACCGGATTAGCCGAGAAGCGGCAATAAGCCAGCACGTCTTCCCAGGTCCGGTAGCGGGTTACGGTCTGGTCCGCCACGAATGCCCGGATCAGATCGGCAAATGGCTGCTTCGGAATGGAGTGCCGCGCCACCGTATCGCGCAAGGCGACGAACACCGGGTGCGTGGCCCGTCCCGCGTACATCTCGTCGACGAGGCCGCCCCACCACTCGAGCAGCCGCAAGCTTTCCGCCCGGTCTCCGATTTCGTCGCCCAGGTCGTCCGCCCAGCGGCAGTAGGCGTACACGTTGAAGAAATCCTGGTGCAGCCGCTTGGGAAGCAGAAAGCTCACCACGTGAAAGTTTTCGTAATGATGGGTCGCCAGCCAGCGCGTGTAGGCTTGCGCTTCGCCGGGGGAGTACACTTTACCGAGCGCTTCTGGAGAGCGGACGAACTCGGCGGGCGCAAGCGGCGGGGGAAACTTCATGGCAGCATGCCGATCAAAGCGACGAAGAAAAGTAGCCACAGATAAACACAGATGAACACAGATAAAACCTTCCGTCTCTTTATCTGTGTTTATCTGTGTTCATCTGTGGCCTATCTCTTGGTTCTTCGCGGCCCGTTACCCCGTCAGGGAACGATCGCCGTCTTCAGGTGCCCGTTGTGGCTCATCAGGTGGCGCATCACTTCCAGCAGATTGGACAGCGGCTCCTCGCGGTTCACGAAGAACGAGGCCGCGATGTGGCCGTTCGATACCAGGTCCAGAGCTTTGCGAATATAGGCCGGGGTGTGATGGAAGCTGGCTTTGCAGGTGATCTCCGAGTAGTGGAGCAACTGCGTATCCAGGTTCACCGTGGTGTCGTTGGGACAGCCGCCGAAAAAGTTCACCGTGCCGCCGCGCCGCACCATGTTCACCGCCCACTGCCAGGTCTGCGGCTTGCCCACGGCTTCGATGGCGATATCCACGCCCCGCCCGCCGGTCAATCCGCGCACCGTTTTCACCGGATCGCTGGCGTCGTCGCCCACGATCAGTTCGTCGGCTCCCAATGCGGCCGCGCGCTTCAGTTGCGTCTGCCGCCGGCCCACCGCCACAACGCGGCAGCCTGACAGCTTGGCGATCTTCACGAACATCAGCCCGATCGGACCGAGACCGATGATCGTCACTACGTCGCCCGGGCGCGGCAGGGTCTCTTCCCACCCCCGCAGCACGCAGGCCAACGGTTCCAGGAGCGCGGCGTCATGATAACCCACGTGGCGGGGAATCAGATACGTGTTGCGCTCTACGATGCGCGACGGAATGCGGATGTACTCGGCGTAGGCGCCATTATTGAACAACAGGTCTTCGCACAGGTTTTCCAGACCGCGACGGCAAAAATAGCATTGCTCGCAGGGCGCGGAGTTGGCGGACACCACCCGCTGGCCCACGGAGAACCCTTTGACCGCTTCGCCTACCGCTACCACGTCGCCGGCCAACTCGTGGCCGAAAACCGCCGGGGGAACAATCATGCGGGCATGGTATCCACGGCGAAATACCTTGACGTCGGTGCCGCAGGTCAGCGCCACCTTGACGCGAACAAGAATGTCCCCGCTATCGATAGTCGGAACGGCTACCGGCTCTACCTGCAAGTGTTCCTTGCCGTACAGCACGGCAGCCATCATCTGGCTGTTCACTATGACCACCTCTGTGGCTGAACGATTATTTTCAACGATTTAGATCCTGGATGCAATGCCAAATCCATTCCTGAACGGATTTTAACCAAAGGATAACGATGACTGATCAATTCATCCAGCGGCAACTCGCCGCCAAAAACTAGACGGGCCGATTCGTGCTGCAAGTCCACCGAAGCACTATAACACCCGGAAATCGTCCGTTCACCTACACAGATGTCCGCACCGGAAATTTCGATGCGTTCGGCAGCCGAAGTTTGGGCGAAAAGCAGGATACGGGCTCCCGGACGCGTACAGGCGATCGCCTGATCCACGATTCCCGGAGCCGAAACAGCCACAATTGCCAGGTCCGCGCCGCGTCCTCCGGTCAGGCGTCTCGCTTCCGCCGCCACGTCCGTAGACCGCGGATTCCAGGTGAACTGGGCGCCGCAGCGCGCCGCCACCTCCAACCGGTCGCCGATCGTGTCGGTCGCCGCTACCCGCGCCCCGGCCCGTTTCACCAGCATGGTGAACATCAGCCCAATGGGCCCCTGGCCAAGCACGACCACGAAATCCTCGGGCTGCGGGCCGCACTGCGTCACGGCCTTCAGACAGGTATTGAACGGCTCTACCAGAGTGGCCCGTTCAAAACTCACACCGTCCGGGATCCGCTCCACGCCGCGCTCCACAATCCAGTCCATTACGCGCACGTATTGCGCAAACCCGCCCCCGGCCGGTTCGAATCCCGCCGTGATTCCCACCTTTTTGTACACCGGGCACTGCGCATAGATTTTCCGCCGGCAGTAGTAACAGTTCAGGCACGGAATGTGATGGAACGCCACCACCCGATCGCCCGGCTGAAACCGCGAAACGCCGGCGCCCACCGCCGCCACCACGCCAGCGGTCTCGTGTCCATAGACACGCGGCGGGGCCAAGAGGTTGTACTCGATTTTCTTCAGGTCCGTATGGCAGATCCCGCAGGCTTCCACGCGAATCAGGATTTCGCCCGAACCGATGACGGGAGTGGGGATCTCCTCCACGTTCACCATGCTCGCCCCGCGATATACCGCGGCGTGCATGATCTCCGGTATCGTCGTCGACTCAGAATCTGCAATCGGCAAAAAATACTCCCAAGGCACGTGCGGCACGCGCGCACCGCCACCCCAAGCGGATCAGTTCTGGTATCCGCGTCAGCGGCTTTCTTAAACCGGACTCTAAGATTCCTATTGTATCGAAGTGCCCGTCCGGGCGGAGGACTCGTTGAAAGTCGTTTTCCAAGGTCTCCCCAGCCAGGTCGGTTACCGCCTTGACACCCACAAACGGGACGCCCATGCCTTGCGCCCGCTCCGCTACCCCGGCCGCCTCCATGTCTACTACCATCGCTCCGGTGGCGCCCAGAAGCCCTTTCTCTTCTATCGTTCGCGCCACGTGGTCCACCGTAATCAGACCGCCTGTCCAGAACCGCCCGCCACCCGATGCCGGACTTGTCCGGTACGTTTCGGCGCCTTCAACCGCTTTATCGGCCACCACCACGTCCCCCACGCCCAGTTCCGGAGCCAAGGCCCCGCAGAAGCCGACGCTGGCGATCGTCCCCGGGGCGAACCCGATCGACCGGGCGGCCTCCACCGCGGCCGCCGCGCGCCGCCGCCCCGCGCCATTGGTCACCAGCAGCACCTCGTTTCCCGCCAGGTTCGCGCTGCGCGCCCAGTGCGCGCCCAGCCGTACGGCCCGCGTCTCCCGCGCCCGCCGCAACACGCCGCTGAATTCCCTCGGTTCCGCCGCCACCATAAGAACCCTCATCAAGCTGCCGGGCATCTGGTTCCCGACTCGGCCATCGGACCGCCGAACCACTCCACCGCCCGTTCCAGCGCGGTCTCGGCCGGCGCCGGGTCCCATCCCAGCTCGGCGCGCGCCTTCGCGTCGGAAACCCACATCTTCTTGCGCGCCATGCGCACCGCTTCCATCGGCACCCGCGGCGGCGCTCCGGTAACTTCCGCCCACGCCGTGCTGCAAATTCCGGCGCAATAGGCGACCGCGTAGGGCAGCCGTACAGTGGGCGCCTTCCGCCCCGTGATCCTCGCCAGCCCTTCCAGAATCTGCGCCAGCGTCAGGTTCTCCGAGCCCAGAATGTACCGTTCGCCGGTGCGCCCGCGCTCCAGGGCCAGCAGGTGCCCCTCGGCCACATCGCCCGCATCCACCACGTTCAGTCCCGTGTCGATGAATGCGGGCATCCGGCCCAGCAGAAAGTCCTGCACGATCCGGCCGGTGGGCGTCGGCTTCACGTCGTGGTCGCCGATGGGCGCCGTCGGGTTCACGATCACCACGTCCAGCCCGCCGCGGGCGAAATCGAGCGCCACCCGCTCAGCCTGAAACTTGGAGCGTTTGTAATCGCCCGCCATGTCGCCCAAAGACACCGGCGTCCGCTCGTCGCCCAGCTCCGGCCCATGGGCGGAAATTCCGATCGTCCCCACCGTGCTGGTGTAGACCACCCGCCGCACGCCCGCCCGTTCCGCGGCCTCCAGCAAATTACGCGTGCCCTCAACGTTCGAACGATACAGCTCGGACGGGTCCTTGGCCCACAAACGGTAATCCGCCGCCACATGAAACACCAGTTCGCAGCCCGCCACCGCCGCGGCCAGCGAGGGCGGATCGCGCAGGTCGCCCGTCGCCGTCTCCACCGCCAGTTCCCGCACGCGGCTGCCCGGACGCACCAGCGCCCGCACCGTGTAACCGCGCCCGATCAGCACCCGCGCCACGTGCCAGCCCAGGAAACCGGAAGCCCCGGTTACCAGGACGGGTTTCGCTATCGCAGCGTCCATGCCAGCATTTTCAGGTTATCGGCCAGACCCACATTGATCCCCAGCGCCGCCGAAGGTTCGTACCCGCAGTGAACCATGCAGTGCTCGCAGCGCGGATCGTTGCCATGCCCGTAAGACTCCCAGGGCGTCTGGGTCATCAACCCTTCGAAAGTCTTGTAGTGGCCATCGGTGATCAGGTAGCAGGGGCCTTTCCACCCCTTCACGTTGTAGGTGGGATTTCCCCAGGCGGTACATGGCAGCTCGCGCTCGCCCTTCAGAAACTCCAGGTAAATCGGCGTTTGCCGAATCGCGTATTTCTTCGCCAGCCGGTCGATATCCTTGAATTTCTCGTGGACGTCTTCCCGGGTCAGAAAGATCTCCCGGTCGTCCACCGCCGAGTAACCGTAGGCCGGCGCGATCTGGTGGCCGTCCACTTTGAGCTGTTTCAGGTACTCGAACAGCTCTTCGATCTCCGCCATATCGGTTTCTTTGTAAACCGTGGTGTTGGTGCACACCTGGAATCCGGCGGCTTTGGCGGCCTTAATGCCCTCGATGGCTTCGCGGAACACCCCCGCCCGCTCCACCGCAATGTCGTGGTTCTTCTCCATCCCGTCCAGGTGCACGTTGAAGTAGAAACGCTTGTCGGGGGTGAACTCCTTCAGCCGCTTCTTGATGAACATGCCGTTGGTGCAGAGATAGATATGACGGTCGCGCTCCAGAATGCCCGTGGTCAGCTCGCCGATCTGCGGATACATCATCGGCTCGCCGCCGCAAATCGAAACCACCGGCGCGCCGCACTCGTCCACCGCCGCCAGGCACTCTTCGAGCGGCACCCTCTCGGTGATGCTGGATTCGTATTCCCGAATGCGGCCGCAGCCGGTGCAGGTCAGATTGCAGGCGTGCAGCGGCTCCAGCATCAGCACGATCGGAAACCGCTTGTTGATCATGGGATGGGGTTGCCGCTTCTCCCCGATCTTCGAGGAAAGAATGCGGAACGGGTTGGCGGCGTTGGCTTCCGGAGTCGCGTTCTTCTGCCACTCCGGACGCGGCCGCATTTTATTCTTCAGAATATATCCCGCCAGGCCGGCGGTCATGGAGATCGGAAATTTCATAACCTATCCATTCCAACTTGGGCGGGTCTTCGCGTAGGAAGCAAGCGCCAGCAGCGGGAAATAATCCTTATAGAGGTGGTAGTTCAGATAAAAGACTTTGGGAAAACCGGTCCCGGTGGAAAGTTCTTCGTCCCAGCTTCCATCGGCGCGCTGCGTGTCCACCAGGTATTCGATTCCGTGCTGCACGCTGATCGAATCGGCGTCTCCGCCGGCAATCAGCCCCAGAATCGCCCACGCGGTCTGCGACGGCGTCGAGGGCGCCGCCACGAAGGTGCCGCGGTCGTAGCTTGCGCAGCTTTCGCCCCAGCCGCCGTCGGCATTCTGAATCGAGCGCAGCCACTCGCCGGCGCGCAGGATGTGCGCTTCGCGGTCGCTTTCGCCGGCTTCCGCCAGGCCGCGCAAGGCGAAGCAGGTGCCATAAATGTACGCCACGCCCCAACGCCCGTACCAGCTCCCATCAGCCTCCTGGTGGCGCACCAGCCAGTCCACTCCGCGCCGCACCGCCGGGTAGTCGTTCCCCACCCCGTGCGCCGCCAGCGCCTCCAGCACCCTGCCGGTAATGTCGGCGCAGGTCGGGTCCAGAATCGCGTTGTGATCGGCGAACGGAACCTGGCTCAGAAACGCCCAGTTATTGTCGGCGTCGAACGCCGCCCAGCCGCCGTCGGCCGACTGCATCGCCAGCAGCCAGTTCAGCGCCCGCTGATGACACGCCCGCTGCCGCGCCCGGTCCTTGCTCGCCACGTGCCGCAACGCCAGCAGCACCATCGCCGTATCGTCGATATCCGGGTAAAACTCGTTGGAGTATTCGAAAGCCCATCCGGACGGCTCCACGTCCCGCCGCTTCACCGCCCAGTCGCCCTTGCGCCGGATCTCGTGGTCCAGCAGCCAATCCGCCGCCGCCGCCAATCCCGCCCGCTCCCCATCCCACGACGCCAGCGCGTAGCTCGAAATGGCCGTGTCCCAAACCGGCGAAAAGCACGGTTGCAGGAAGAATCGCTCGCCGTCGTCCACGATCAAGTCGTTGAATTGGCTGAGCGCGCGCACCCGCAGCGGATCGTCGGCCGCCACTCCAAGCGAGTCCAGCGCCATTACCACGTACATCATCGAGGGATAGATCGCGCCCAGCCCGTCGGAGTACTCCAGGCGATCCGTCATCCAGGCCCCCGCCTTCTCCACCGCCCGCCGCCGCACCGCTTTCAGCCCGGCCCGCTCCCACCACTTCAGCAGCCGGTCGGTCAACAGGAAAAAGTTGTGCCACGAGATCGGCGACTTGTCGGTGCGGAATCGCGGGCTCACACCCGGAGCCCACAGTTCGTCCAGGTCGAATCCGGCCGGAACCGGCTTGCGCGGGTTCGAAGCGTGTATGATCGCGAGCGGCAGCACAATGTCCCGCGACCAGGCCGACATCTGGTACAGGAACTTCCCCGGCAACAGCACCACTTCCGGTGGAATCGAAGGGGTGTATTGCCTCGGGTAGAGATCGAACAGGCTCAAGTTGATCTTGACATAGCTGTTCGCCGATTGGATCCCGCCCAATGCCAGAATCCGCTCCCGCAGCCGTTGCATGGACTCTACATCGGCGGCCACACCCGCCAGCTTTAGCGCAAAATACGCCTTCACCGAGGCGCTGATCTCCGCCGGGCCGTCCGCGAAGATGTTGAACCCGCCGTCCGGCAATTGCCTCGCCAGGATCGACCGAACCGCCTTGTCGATCGACGGGCGCGTCGGCGGATCCCACTTGCCCGCCACCGGTGGATACAGCCACAACTGGAACAGAATGTAGTCGCTTTCAAGGGTGGTGTCGGCCGTCAGCTCCGCACACCAGTGGCCGTCGTGAGCCTGCAGCTCGGCCAGGTACGAAGCCGCGCGCCGCGCCGTATGGGCCGCCGCCGCTTCGAGCGAATTCCCGACCTGCGCGGGCGACATCACTTGAGCGCCACCATCAGTTCATTGGGCAATGAGAAACGCACGTCTTCTTCCACCAACTCGATCTCTTCCATGCGATGAAATCCTCGCTCCCGCAGAAACTCGATCATGTCCTGCACCAGATGCTCCGGCGCCGACGCACCCGCCGTCAAACCTACGCTGGCCACGCCCTCCAGCCACGAAGAGTCCACATCGCTCCGGTCGTTCACCAGGTGTGCCGCTACCCCCACGTTGCGCGCCACCTCCACCAGGCGCTTGGAGTTCGAGCTGTTTTGCGAACCCACCACCATCAGCAACTCGATGGCGCGCGACACTTCTTTCACCGCCATCTGCCGGTTTTCCGTGGCGTAGCAAATATCCTGCGCCGGAGGACCCTGAATCAATGGGAAACGTTCCTTCAGCCGCTCTACGATGTCCCGCGTTTCATCCAGGCTCAGCGTGGTCTGGGTCAGATAGCGGACCCGGGTGGGGTCCGGTACCTCCAGCCGGTCCGCATCCGCCACCGTCTCCACCAGGTAGCTGCGCTCCGGAACCTCGCCCAACGTGCCGATCACTTCGTCGTGGTCTTTATGTCCAATCAACACGATACTGAATCCGTCGCGGGCGAATCGCACGGCTTCCAAATGCACTTTCGTAACCAACGGGCAAGTCGCATCGATTACGTACAATTTCCGGTCTTTGGCCTGCCGACGTACCGAAGGTGCCACCCCGTGGGCACTGAAAATGGCACGTGCCCCTTCCGGCACTTCCTCCAGTTCCTCAATGAAGATCGCCCCCGCCTCGCGCAGTTCATCCACCACGTGCTTGTTATGGACGATTTCTTTCCGCACATAAACCGGAGGACCATATAGATCTAGGGCAATTTTCACCACATCAATCGCCCGTACCACTCCGGCGCAGAAGCCACGGGGCTTCAACAGATAGATCTGTTTCTCTGCGCCGCGATTCATCGCGAACGGTTTCAATGGCATAACCAAAATAGAAGATTTAATTATAACAGGCGCGCCCGGCCCTTGCACCCGCGAAAATCTGTGCAGCATAAGCAGTTGCGACCCGCCTCGCGTGCCCGGCGTCCGCCGCCGCCGGCTGTCGATATCCGGCCTCCCACGCCGCTGGGTTAACGAAGGATAGCTTGCAGGCGGCCGCCGGGCGCCCGGATAATACCTTAGGGGCGTCCGAGAAAACGTCTTGCGCCCTGGGTTCTTGTTATGGCCTCGTATTTTGCATCGCCCACCGTTGCAATTCCCCGACCGGAATCTCACGAATCCGTTTGGGTCCCGTCGGCCCTCCTCCTGGAGTTGGCGGATGGGGACGACGAGCTAATCGCCGATCTGGTAGCGGCCTTCACCACGGATAGCCGTACCCGCCGGACCCTCATGCGCCAATCCCTGGCTCTCGGCCAGCGAAACCGGCTGCGCACGGAAGCTCACGGCCTCAAAGGAGGGGCCGGCCAGGTCGGCTTGGCCGAGTTCGCCGCCCTCTGCCAGCGCATCGAGCACAGCGCCCTCTCCGCGCCGCTCCCCGAACTCTCCGCGCGGTTGACGGAGATGGAAGCCGAACTCGATCTCATCCTTCCGGCCATGCAGCGTTATTTGGTGCGCACCTGACGCTGGATCGTCGATTTGTACGTCTATTGCCTCCAGTTTTTGGGCGATTCTTCCGATGTTTTAGTTGAGGCTGGATGAAGATCGGGAGGATGAGATCCAAATGACGAGACGGTCCACTTGGCCGGAGAAGCCGTGGCTGAATTATCCAAACCTGCCCTGACCGCTCCAGCGATTCCGGTTGAACCGGCAGCCCGATGCCGCCTGCCGGCCAACGGCGGGCCGACCCTTCCAGCCAGCGTCGACCCCACCGCCCTATTCGATGGCGCCCCCTGGCCACTCGCGATTCACCGGCTCGGTGTCGTCCGCTACCTCAATCCAGCCGCCCGGCGCACCCTGGGCCTGCCGGCGGAAGCTTCGGCTCCAGGCTCTTGCTTGATCGACTGCGTGGACCCGCCCCAGCGCGGCGCTGCCTTAAAGTTCCTTCAGACCCCCTGCCCGAAACCGCCCTTCGTTTTTCCGCTCTTGCGGCCGGATGGCGACGCCATCGAAGTCCAGGCCACCGAATGGCCCCTGACGGAGGGCAGCCCCTTCTCCGTCCTGCTGATCGAAGACCTACGCTCGCGCCGCGAAGCCGAAGAACGCTCCCGCGACATCTTCGATGAAGCGCCCATCGCCTATCATGAGCTCGACTCCCAGGGCATCGTCTGCCGTGTGAATCGCGCCGAATGCGAGTTACTGGGCTTCGAGGCGGACGAAATCCTGGGTAAGGCGGCCTGGGATTTTGTGGCGCCCGAGCAGCGCGAGGCGTCACGCGCCCGCGTGACCGCCAAATTGCGCGGCCACGATTCCCTTCCACCCGCCGAAAGGCCGTTCCGGCGCCGCGACGGCGTCGATCTGCTGCTCGAAGTCCGGGAGAACTTGATTCTCGACCGCCGTGGCCATACGGTCGGCATTCGCACCACCCTCATCGATATCACCGAAAAGAAACGCGACGCTCAGCGTCTCAAAGCGTTCTACGAAGAGTTGCAGGAGAAGAACCGCGAACTCGCCCGCGCCCTGGCCGCCGCCGAAGATGCCGCCCACCTCAAGAGTAACTTCCTGGCCAACATGAGCCATGAAATCCGCACCCCCATGAACGGGGTGATCGGCATGGCCGGCCTGCTGCTCGCGACCGAGCTCGATCCCACCCAGCGCGATTACGCCGAAACCGTGCGCCGCTCCGCCGAAGCCCTGCTCGGCGTCATCAACGACATCCTGGATTTCTCCAAAATGGAAGCCGGCCGCGTGCGCGTCGCCTCCGCCCCCTTCGATCTGCGCCGCGTCGTCGAAGAGGTTGCCGAGTTGCTCGGTACCCGCGCCGATGAGCACCACATCGACCTGGCCGTCTCCTACCCCGCCTCCCTACCCGGTCGCTTTATCGGGGACGAGGGCCGCATCCGGCAGGTGCTCACCAACCTGGTAGGCAACGCCGTCAAGTTTACCGACCGCGGCCACGTCCTCATCGCCGTCGAATGCCTCGATAGAGCGGCCGAACCCCGCGTGCGCATCCAGGTCGAAGACACCGGCATCGGCATTCCCGCCGACAAGATCGGCTCTCTATTCGGCAAATTCGTCCAGCTCGATTCCTCCATCACCCGCCGCCACTCCGGCTCCGGACTGGGCCTCGCCATTTCCAAACAACTGGTGGAGCTGATGGGCGGTTCGGTGGGCGTGGTAAGCGTTCCCGGCAGCGGCTCCCGTTTCTGGTTCATTCTGCCCCTCGCCGTCGATCCCGATCGCGCAACTCCGCCCGCCCCACCTTCCAGGCTGAAAGGATTGCGCGCCCTGATCGTCGACGACGCCGCCGTAAGCCGCCGCGTGCTCGAAGAGCAGGTCGCGGGCTGGGGGCTGCGCTCCGACAGCCTGGCTTCCGGCGTCGAAGTCTACGCCCGCCTTGTCCAGGCCATCCAGTGCGGCGATCCCTACCGGTTCGTTCTGCTTGATTACCAAATGCCGGAAATGGACGGCTTCGCCGTGGCCGCCCGGATCCGGTCCGATCGCGCTCTGGCCCATACCGGTATTGTCCTGCTCACTTCCGCCGGCCATTGGAACGAATTGCGCCACCGGGAGGGCGCGGCTGTGGATGTCTGCCTGGTCAAACCGGTCCGCCCCGCACACCTGCTGGATGCGCTCGCCCGGGCCGAATCCCGGCGGGCCGCATTGCCGCCTCATCCGCCCGTTTGCGCCCCGGCCGTCAAGGCTTGGCCGATTTCCGCTCCGCCCGTACGCGTCCTGGTCGCGGAAGATAACCCCGTCAATCAAAAGGTCGCCGTGCGCATGCTGGAAAAGCTCGGCTTCCGCGTCGACGTCGCCGCTAACGGCCGCGAAGCCGTCCGGATGGTAAGCCTTCTCCCCTACCATCTGGTCTTCATGGATTGCCACATGCCGGAAATGGATGGCTACACCGCCGCCCGCAGCATCCGCCACGCCGAAACTCCCGGCCAACGAACCACCATCGTCGCCATGACCGCCGACGCCTTCGAAGGCGCCCGCCAAGCCTGTCTCGCCGCCGGCATGGACGACTACATCGCCAAACCCGTCCGCCTCGAAGACCTGACCAAGGCCGTCCAGCGGTGGCTCAGGGCTTCGCCCTAAATATCCCTTCGGGCTATGGAAGTCGAGGAAGGTAGAAGGGAGAAGTCGAGGAAGGCAAGAAGTGAGAAGATAAGAAGGTCGGAATAGCTCCGCCCGACCTGCCTCGTCTATGGCCAACTCAAGACCTGCGCGGACGTTTGAGGATCTGCTGGTGTGGCAAAAGTCCCACCGGTTCGTGCTGGCGGTGTATGCCCTCAGCGCCGCATTTCCTAGGCAAGAGACCTACGGGCTCAGTTCGCAAATTCGTCGTGCAGCCGTATCCATTCCTGCCAACATCGCTGAAGGATTCCGCCGCCGTGCAAGAGCCGACAAAGCCCGGTTCATGAATATCGCGGAGGGTTCCGTAGAGGAGTGTCACTACTACCTCATCCTCGCCAACGATCTCAAGTACGGGGACACCCAAGAGCTCTCCGCGATGTTGCAAGAGGTCCGCCGCCTGCTCGGTGCGTACGCGGGTGCGATTCTTACTTCTATCCTCTAACCCCTCACCCACGGTTTCCTTTTGTCTTCTACCTTCTACCTTCTACTGCCACGGCTCACTCCATCATCCGCGCGGCCGCCTCGTCCAGAAACCAGATCACCCCGCGGCCGTGATGGGAGGCGATTTGGGCGGGGTATTTCTTCGGATCGTACTCTTCCCGGAACACCGCCCGCACGGCCTCGGCTTTGTCCTCGCCAGCCACCAGAAACACCGTGTGCTTGGCCGCCAGCAGCGCGCCCGGCAACAGGGTCACGCGCCATTGTTTGAACTTTTCCGCGTAGGTCGCCGCGGCGATGCCTTCCCGGTCGTCGATCAGCGGGTCCCCCGGAAACAGGCTGGCGGTGTGCGCGTCCGGGCCCATGCCGCGATGCACGATATCGAAGTGCGGCATTTCCCCTTCCTCCAGGCCGAAGAACTCCCGGATTTCCTCGCCGTAGCGGCGCGCCGCCAGCGCCGGTTTGGCTTCCCCCACCACCCGGTGCAGATTCCGGTGCGGAATCCGTGCCCTGGCAATCAGGTGGTCCTCGGTGAGTTTATAGTTGCTGGCCGCGTCGGTGGGAGGAACCGAACGCTCGTCCACCCAGAACAGATGCACCCGGTCCCAGCGCACCGGCTCGGTAGCCAGCTTCTCGAACATCAGCTTCGGAGTGGAACCTCCCGACACCGCCAGCGTGGCCAGCTCCTGGCCCGCCAGAGCTTCCTCGATCAGCGCCGCAATCTTGCGCGCGCACGCATCCGCCGCCGCCCGCGCGTCCGCGTAGGTGTGCCACTGTACGCTCATTTGTCTTCAGCATGCACCAGTTTGACGGCCGAAGAAAGGGTCGTTTCAAAAACCGCGTCGCGCCCCAGGATTCCCAGTTCCTCCCGCATCAGCGCGTAATCGTTCGGCGGCGGCAGGTTGGTGCATTGCGCCAGACCGTTGATGGTCGTCACCAGGCGCCCGTCCCACCGCTCCAGCGCCACGCTCCACCCCTCGCCTTCCAGCGTCACGCCGTTGTGTTCGGACCGCGTCGTCTCCAGGCGCGGCTTCGCCCCCACCGCCTCCAGCGCATCCATTACCCAGGCGGCCAGGTACCACGACCACACCGTGAGCCCGTCCTCACTCGAACCTACCCGCACCGCCGCCGTGCGCGCCAGACCCTCCAGGTAGCTCTGGTTTTCGAAAATCTGCGCCAGCGTCTCCCGCCACCGCGTGGTCCGCGTCCACGAAAGGTCCGCCACCAGGATTCCCCGCGAACCCAGCCTCGCCACCACCTCCAGCGCCGCCCGCGAATCCGCCATCGAACCTGTATCCACCACCACCTTCTGCGCCATCCGCGCGATCCCGTCGAACTCAGCCATGCCCGCCAACCGCGCGCTGCGGCACCACAGCACCACCGGCAGGTCCGGCACCTCCAGCGGCAGAATCACCGAGGCCAGATCCTCCAGCGCCGCATCCGAAGCCGTAATCTCCACCTGCTCGCAACAAATCTGCCGCCGCTGGCCGAACGGCATCCAGCACTGCGCGTAAACCCGCTCGCTCAGGGTGCGTTCGCCTCCGCCGCGCAGGCGAATCACGATCGTGCGCGCCGGATGCTCCGGCATCAGCGCCGCCACCGTTTCCCCCAGCGCCATCGGGTCGTCGCCTTCTTCGGCTATCGCCACCAGCGTCAGCGTGCAGGCCCGCAGCACCCCCTGGCCGGCTTCGCCCTCTTCCTGTTTCCCGGTCGTGACCCAAAGCTCTTCCAGTTCCTTCAGAATCCGGTCCGGCGCCACCGTGCTCATTACGGTTTCCTCCACGTGTGGCCGCGCCGCGCCAGCATGGCGTCCGACGCCGCCGGTCCCCACGAGCCCGCCGCGTAATTGGGAAAGTCGTAGCTGGTTTCCCGCCACACGTTCTCAATCGGCTCCACCACCCGCCAGCTCGCTTCCACCATGTCCTGCCGCGTATACAGCGTGGCGTCGCCCACGATCGCGTCCAGCAGCAGGGTTTCGTATGCCGACGGCGATCTCTCGCCGAAGCTCGATCCGTAGTTGAAATCCATCGACACCGGCCGCAGCCGCATCCCCGCCCCCGGCCGCTTCGACAGAAACTTGAGCGAAATGCCCTCCTCCGGCTGGATGCGCACAATCAGCAGGTTCGGCGCGCTGGCCGGCGCGTCGCCGTCGAACATCGCCAGCGGCGCCGGCTTGAACTGGATCGCAATCTCGGTCACCCGCTTGGGCAGCCGCTTGCCCGTCCGCAAATAGAACGGCACCCCCGCCCAACGCCAGTTCTCGCAGAAGAACGCGACTGCGGCGTAGGTGTCCGTGCGCGATTCGGCGCCCACCCCCGGCTCCTGGCGAAACCCCGGCACGTCCTCGCCGCCGATGCGCGCCGCCCCGTATTGCCCTGGCACCGTGTCCCGCCGGATCTCGTCCGCCGTCATCGGCCTGATCGAGCGCAGCAGCTTCGAACGTTCGTCGCGCACCGAATCGGCGCGGAAGCTGGCGCTCGGCTCCATCGCAATCGTCGCCATCACCTGCAGCAGGTGGTTCTGAATCATATCGGCCAGCGCCCCGGCTTCCTGATAATATGCGCCCCGGCCTTCCACCCCGATCGATTCCGCCCCCGTGATCTGCACGTGTTCGATATAGTTGCGGCTCCACAGGGGCTCGAAAATTCCATTGCCGAACCGAAACGCCAATATATTCTGGACTGTTTCCTTACCCAGGTAATGGTCGATGCGATAGACGTCGGATTCCTGGAAAACCCGGTGCAGCTCGTCGCTCAAGGCGCGCGCCGTCTCCAGGTTCCGGCCGAACGGCTTTTCCACCACCAGCCGCCGCCATCCCGCGCCCCTGTTCATCCCCGCCCCGCCGATCCCTTGCGCCGCGCGCCCGTACTGGCTCGGCTGCGTCGAAAGATAGAACAGCGCGTTGCCGCCGGTGGCCCGTTCACCGTCCACCTGTTTCAATTTGCCCGCCAGCTTGTCGTAAAACCCGGCGTCGTTGATGTCGCCGGCCACATAATAAAGGCCCGCGGCGAAGGCCCTCCACACGTCTTCGTCAAACTCGGTGTCTTCCGAGAATTGCTTCACCGCCTCCAGCATCTTCTCGCGAAACTGGTCGTCGGAAAGCGCCGTCCGCGACGTCCCGATCACGGCAAACCCCGCCGCCAGCCGCCGGTCGTAAGCCAGGCGGTACAACGCCGGTATCAGTTTTCGTTTGGTCAGGTCCCCGTTGGCTCCGAATATCACCACCGTCGATTCCGGTACCCGCCGCTCAAACCGCAAAGGATCTTGAAACGGATTCTCCAAGGGCATCGCAACCACAATATCACGAGCGCCGAAGCCGGCAGTTCTCCGCCGCGTGACGCTACCAGATCGTCTGAATCCGCGAGGCACGGATCTTGGCGTCACGGCTGATCGGTGGAGCGCCGAGTGCCACCGCCGTGGCAGCCACGATGCGATCCGGCAGGTCGGGTACCTCGCTCCGGCTCACGGAGCCAAGCGCGTCGGCGATCTTTCGGTCGAGTGGCGCCAGCAGGCAGCGAGTCCCCGGGTCATCCAGCGCCTGCACTAACCGACGGCGAGCAATCGCGGGCAGGCGGCCTTTTTCGACCAGATACGTGAGTTCCACGAGACAGATCGACGGCACGTGAATGAGTTCGCCAGCCGCCGTGGCGGAGTCCAGCGCATCGGCCGCCCTCAAGGACAGCCGAGCGTCGCCGAACAAGTACCAGACGATGGCATGCGTGTCCACCACCACGGCCGGCATTTAGATGTCTTCGCTTGGGAAGCCCTTCCACATGTCGCGCTGATTCTGGTCGATCTCCTCAGCGGAGAGTGAAACTCCCAGGCCGGCCCACAGGCCCTTGACGCTCTTGAACGGCTTCTTCTTCATCGATTCATCGCGAAGGCGGGAGGCGTGGGTCAGGATCTCCTGTTGTTTATCGGCCGGGAGCTCCCGGACCGCTTCGAGGATGGCCTGTTCAAGGCTCATGGCAAACCTGAACTTCAGTTTACCAGCCGGCGAAACGCCCTGCTTGGCTCACTCCGATATCGGCGAGCACGGCTGCGCTTTTCCAGGCACTCGCGGTACCGTACCACCCAACCCTACTTGGCACTCATGAAACTCGTAAACTCCGTAATCGCCTGCTAGCCTCGAATCGTGAATGTCGCCCTGATTTCGACCGATAACGACTTGTGGGCTTTTGGCGCCAGGCTGATTTCGTCGGTACTGAAGCGCGCGGGTCATTCTACCCGGCTGCTCCTGCTGGGGTCGGAGTCGGCGGAATTCCCGGCCGACGCGCTGGACGATGTCCGCCAACTGATCGGGCCCTCCGACCTGGTCGGCTTCAGTTGCTTCTCCAGGGGAGCGCGCAAAGCCCGCCAAATCGCCGCCGCAATCGGGTCCCTGGCCAAACCGGTGGTCTGGGGCGGCTTGCACGCCTCTTTGAACCCGGCCGAGTGCGCCGAGGCGGCCGATATCGTCTGCCGCGGAGAAGGCGAAGAGACCATTCTGGAGTTGCTCGAGTCGCTCGAAGAAGGCCGAAGCTGGGAGACCGTCCGCAATCTCGCTTACCGGAAGGGAGAAACCGTGGTGTTGAATCCGGTTCGCCCGCCGATTTCGAACCTGGATACTCTGCCCCTGCCCGATTTCGAACGTACCCATGAGTTTCATCTCTCGCTCGGTCGGGTGGTCAAGGCGCCTTCAGACCCCAGGTTGGCGCACAGCCCCCGCATGCAGTACATCGGCTCGCGCGGATGCGCTCTCAACTGCACCTACTGCTGCAACCGCAAGTTGAAGGACCTGTACGGCGGCAATGGCGTATACCTGCGGCGAATGAGCCCCGCCAAATACGTCGAGCATCTGGCAACCCTCCATCGGCGGCATTTTCCCAACGCCACCGATGTGTTCCTCCTTGACGAGGACTTCTTCCTGCGAACCGTGGAGGAAATCCGCGAGTTCGCCGGCTTATATCGCACTCAGGTCGGCCTTCCTTTCGATTGCATGGTGTCTCCGCCCAGAATCGCCGACGAGAAGGTGCGCCTGCTGGCCGAGGCCGGACTGTGGCGCATCAGCATGGGTGTGGAGAGCGGCAGCGAACGCACCAAGAAAGAGGTATTCGAGCGGCCCGTGCCGAATGAAACCGTGATGCGGGCATCGCGCACCATCAAGCAACATCCCACCGTGGCGCCCTGTTACTACTTCATCATTGGAAACCCGTACGAAGACAGGCAGGATCTTCTGGATACGCTCGGCCTGATGACCCGCCTGGAATCTCCTCACTATGCCGATATCTACAATCTGGTCTTCTTTCCCGGCAGCGTGCTGTTCGACCGTGCCGTGCGCGACGGCCTGATCGCCGGCACGCGCGATAGCGGCGTGGAATTGCATTTTCGCGCCGGCCTGAAGTACCGCGAGCATGCCTGGAAACAAAACAATCTCTACCTGAACGCGCTCCTCTTTCTGACCGAGGGCAAGGCCACCAGCCGCCGTTTGGGCCTGTTGCCGCGAAGGGCGATCCCGTTCCTCACCCGCCCGGCAGTGATCGATTTCATGGATCGGCAACGAACCGTCTGCCGCATCGTAATCGCAAGCAAGGTCCTGCTGCTAAGAACTCGCGCCCGCATAGGAACGGTGGTGAAGAGCCTCATCAAAAGCCCGGCCGATGCCTATAACCTGCCGCGGTACCTGAAGCGAAAATTCACGTAGCGCGCACGTTCCCAAGCCCGACAGGGCGCTAGAAAGTAGCCCAGCGCGTCAGCACTGGGAAGCCGGAGAATCGTCCGCCAGCCCCGCCCTCCCCAAAGAGTCCGGGCTCGCCAGGCAGCGCCTTTTTGTGATAAGCTAGCTTAAGCTAGAACAGAAAGGGCGATCATGCAGGAAATCGGTGCATTTGAGGCCAAGAATACATTGGGATCTCTCCTGGACCGCGTCGAAACGGGCGAGGAGATCGTGATCACGCGCCACGGTAAGCCGGTCGCGCGCCTGGTGCCCAACCGCGCGGGCTCCGATCGGTCCAAAGCTGAGGCGGCGGCCGAGCGGATCGGGGCCAGGGCCCGAAGTCTGAAGGCCGGCGCGTTCGATTGGGAAGCACTCAAGGCTGATCGGGATGCGGGCCGCCCATGAGTGTGGTCGTCGACAGTTCGGCGACTCTGGCATGGGTGTACGCCGACGAAACCACCAAGGCCATCAACGAGGTCTTCGCGGGCGTGAATGAAAGAGGAGCCTGGGTGCCCGCATTGTGGAGGCTGGAAGTCGCCAATGTTCTGGAGATGGGGGTCCGGCGGGGCCGTCACGATGCCGCCTTCCGTGACGCGACACTCGAGGATCTGGCCCTGTTGCCGATCGGCGTGGACCCGGATACGGACCGCCATGCCTGGGGCGCCACCATGCGCCTGGCCAATCGGCATAAGCTAACCGTGTATGACGCCGCGTATCTGGAGTTGGCGCAGCGCCGAGGGTTGCCGCTGGCCACGCTCGACAAGGACCTTCGCCAGGCCGCGAAGGCCGAAGGCGTTGTCCTCCGCCCATAAGAAGCCTCGCAGATTTGCCTTTCCGAAAGCCCGCGACGCTATAGACGAGTGAAAAAACTCTCCGAGACGCGCTGGGCAGGCGGAACCGCCTGCCCCACCATTGAAAACAATGCACCTGCTTTGGTGGCGCAGGCGGTTCCGCCTGCGATTTGTGATTTTTTCACAGCTCCCGCTCGACGGAGAATTGACGAACTTCGCCGCGCAACATCTTCGATACGTCGGGCTGGCGAACGCCAAACAACTTGGCCGCGTCCACCTGTTTCATGCCGCGCTCTTTCATGATCGCGTCGATCTTGAACACCAGGTGCTCTTCGGCATTCGGCACGCCAATGCCTTTGAATACGTTCCGGCTTCCGATTTCGTATCCCTATGTGGCTCATGGCTTTCCCTCCCTCGCAATCGTGAAAAGGCACGAGTGGAGCATGCGAACGCCATGAGTCGCGTGACACCTGGGCCCACCCCAAGGTCCCGTTCACGGACTTTCCCGGATTATTTCAGACCCCAAAGTCGTTTCCCTTCTCCCCTTCCGCCGCGTTGAGCGGGAGCCACGCCTCATCTTCGTGATACATCTCAAATAGGGAGGCCGGAATAGTTGGCCAGCCTTTCGAGCGAACCCAAATCGAAAGTACCGAACGAAGCCGTCTTCCGCCTCAATAAAAAGAAACTCGTCCCCCGGCCAACGAAGCCATTTCCGAGCCGCGCCGAACCCAGGCCCGGCGCTCCCAATCGCCGCCGAAAACCTGCACAAAAATGCACAAGCATGCACAACGGAAAAAAGCCCCCGGCAAGAGCCGGCGAAGAAATTAAATGACTTATTTGTTTTTTCACGCCCGGGCGGCGCTCAGGAATGCACAACGATGCACAACCCGTTGCACAATCGCCGGTCCCGCCCCAACTTCGCAACCCGTGCCTCCATCCCCCTGTTAGAATGGGCCTCATGGCGGATCAACCGGCCGGCCAGGAGCCGGTCGCATCCTTCGAAAATAGTCTCGACGAGCTCGAAAAAGTCGTCAAGCAATTGGAAGGCGGCGACCTGCCGCTCGAACGCTCGCTCGAGCTGTTCGAGCGCGGCATGGCTCTGAGCGACCTCTGCCGTAAACAGCTCGAAGCGGCTGAAACCCGCGTCGAGATGCTCATCCGTAAGGACGGCAAAATCGTCGCCGAACCCTTCCGTCCCGACAAGTCAGAAAACGCATGACCCTTCACGATTACCTGGCCCACCAGCAGCAGCTCGTGGACGCGCAGCTCGACCGCCTGGTCCCGCCCGAAACTACCCCACCTGAGACCATTCACCGCGCCATGCGCTACAGCCTGTTCGCCGGCGGCAAGCGCATCCGCCCCATCCTCTGTCTCGAAGCCGCCCGCACCGTGTCCGACTCGGCCGAAGGCGTGTTCCCCGTCGCGTGCGCCCTGGAGCTCGTCCATACCTATTCCTTAATCCACGACGACCTTCCCGCCCTCGATAACGACGATTACCGCCGCGGCAAGCTCACCAACCACAAGGTCTTCGGCGATGCCATGGCCATCCTCGCCGGCGATGCCCTTCTCACCCTCGCGTTTGAGGTACTGGCCAAAGTCGAGGCGCCCCCCGGCCGTAAGATTCGCCTGATCGCCGAGTTGGCCGCCGCCGCCGGCACCGTGGGCGGCATGATCGGCGGCCAGGTGGCCGATCTGGAGGGCGAAGGCAAGGCGCCCGAACCCGAGCTGCTCCGCACCATCCATACCGCCAAGACCGGCGCCATGCTGCGCGCCAGCCTGCGCATGGGCGTCGTCTTTGCCGGCGGCACCAAGGCCCAATACAACGCCCTTTCCGCCTACGGCGAACACATTGGCCTGGCGTTCCAGATCGTCGACGACATCCTCGACGTGGAGCAATCCTCCGCCGCCCTCGGCAAAACCGCCGGTAAGGATGCCGCCCAGCACAAGATCACTTTCCCCGCGGTCTACGGCCTGGAAACGTCGCACCGCATGGCCGAAGAGCAGTGCGCCCACGCGCACCGCGTACTGGCCCCCTTCGGCGACCGTGCCCGCCGCCTCAACGAGCTGGCCGATCACATCGTCCACCGCAAGTCATGAGGGCCAGCCTTAAAGTGGGACAGGCCTCCCGGCCTGTCCTTGGAGTTCGTACATTTTGATGAGAATGACTGGTATTTCGAAGCACCCACATTGGTGGGGCAGGCGGTGCCGCCTGCCCTCCGATCATGCTCGAATACCGCCGCAGATTGCCGCATTTCCAGCCCGACCATGCCCGCATCTTCCTCACCTGGCGCTTATTCGGGACGCTCGCCGCACGCCACGAACAGGGCGACTGCCCTACACCTGGGCACGCTTTCGCGGCAGCGGACCGCGCCCTCCACACCTGCCCGGGCCCGCGGTGGTTGAGCGATCCAAGCATCGCAGTCCTGGTGGCGGAGTCGATCCGGAGCGGAGCAAGCCAGAGACACTGGTACGAGCTGGACGCGTGGGTGGTGATGCCCAATCACGTACACTTGCTGATCCTACCGCGGGTGCCCGTGCCCACGATCACACGATGGTTGAAGTCGTGGACCGCGCGCCAGGCCAACGAGATGTTGGGCCAGGCCGGCCGGCCGTTCTGGCAGGACGAGTCGTACAATCACTGGGCGCGGGACCGCCCGGAGAGAGAAAGAATCGCCCGGTACATCGAACAGAATCCGGTATCGGCTGGGTTGGCGGCCTCGCCGGAGGAATGGGCATGGTCCAGCGCGGGAGGGCAGGCGGCACCGCCTGCCCCACCATCGGAGCAGCAACCGCGGTGACAGGCCAGGAGGCCTGTCCCACCGTGAGGCTCCATGCGCTCTAGGCTCGATCGCCTGCTGGTGGAGCGCGGCCTCGCCGAATCGCGCGAAAAAGCCCAGGCCCTCATCATGGCCGGCTCCGTCACCGTCGACGGCCAAAAGGCCGCCAAACCGGGCCAACCGGTCGACCCCGCCAGCGCCATCGAACTGCTGGCCCGCCCGCCCTATGTCAGCCGCGGCGGCCTGAAGCTCGCGGCCGCTCTCGACCACTTCGCCATACTTGTCGAAGGCAGCATCTGCCTCGATATCGGCGCCTCCACCGGCGGCTTCACCGACGCCCTGCTGCAGCGCGGCGCCTTGCGCGTCCATGCCGTCGATGTCGGCTCCGGCCAACTGGCCTGGAGCCTGCGCACCGATCCGCGCGTCGTGGTCCACGAGCATGTCAACGCCCGCCAGCTCCGGCTCGACACGCTCGGCGAAAAGGCCGACTTCCTCTGCTGCGACGTCAGCTTCATCTCCGTCACCCTGATTCTGCCCGCCGCCGTCCCCGTGTTACAACCGCAAGGGCAAATGGTTATACTAATCAAACCGCAGTTTGAGGTGGGCAAGGGCCAGGTGGGTAAGGGCGGCATCGTGCGCGACCCGGACCTGCACCAGTCAGCTTGCCGGCGGGTGGAAAGCGCGGTTCGCCAATTCGGGTTTGAAACCAGCATCATGCCGAGTCCCATTCTGGGCGCCGAAGGCAACAAGGAGTTCCTTCTTCATGCCCGCCATTAAAACCGTCGGAATTATCTCGAAGCCGAAGTCACCGGCCGCCGCCGCGATCGTGCCCACTCTGATCCGGTGGCTGCGGGCCCGCTCCATCGCCGTCCGTTGCGACGAGCTGACCGCCAGCTACGCCCCCGGAGAAACCGTCATCCCCCGCAACGACGTGCCGGAGGGGTGCGACCTGATCGTCGTGCTGGGCGGCGACGGCACCCTGCTTTCGGCCGCCCGCTCCATCGGCCGCCGCGAGGTACCCCTCTTCCCGGTCAACCTCGGGGGACTCGGCTTTCTCACCGCCATCGCCGTCGACGAGATCTATCCCGAGCTCGAGCGCGCCTTTCGCGGCGAACAGCGCATCGCCAGCCGGAAATTGCTCCATGCCCGCGTGGTGCGCTGGGGCCGTACCGTGGTGGAATACGACGCGCTCAACGACGCCGTGCTCGCCAAAGCCGCCCTGGCCCGCATGATCGACCTGGATGTCTTCGCCGACGAGCAGTTCGTCGGCTCCTACAAGGCCGACGGCCTCATCATTTCCACCCCCACCGGCTCCACTGCCTACTCGCTTTCCGCCGGCGGTCCCATCATTTTCCCCGCCGTTCCCACCATCTGCCTCACCCCGATCTGCCCGCACACCCTTACCAATCGGCCCGTGCTGGTGCCGGAAACCATGACCATTCGCGTCATCTCGCGCAATGCCGATGAAACCGTCTACCTCACCATCGACGGCCAGGTCGGCACCTTGCTCAAGGATGGCGACGCCATCGTCTGCCGCAGCACCGATTTCGCCCTGCGCCTGGTCCGCCCGCCCCACGCCATGTTTTTCGACGTCTTGCGGCAAAAGTTGAAATGGGGAGAACGATGAAGCGCATCTCCCTCACCGGCTGGATCTTTCTGGCCATGGTGGCCGGCATCGGGTTGGGAATCGCGGACCCCGCCGTGGCGCGCCAGCTCGCGCCCCTCAGCAATATTTTCCTGCGCCTGATCCGTTCCATCGTGGCGCCCCTGATCCTGGGCATCCTGGTGGCGGGCGTGGCCGCCGGCGAGCTCAAACACATGGGCCGCATCGGCGGCAAGGCGTTGCTGTATTTCGAAGTGGTCACCACCATCGCCCTGTTTCTCGGCCTCGGCGCCGTCAACCTGGTGCGGCCGGGAGTCGGCGTGCCACTGGAGCGTACCGCCGCCGAAGCTCTGCCCGCGCCCGCCGCCGGCCAGAGTACTCTCAACACGGTGCTGGAGCATACCTTTCCCACCAGCATTGTCGACGCCATGGCCCGCAACGATGTGCTCCAGGTGGTGGTGTTCGCCTTCCTGTTTGGAGCGGCCTGCTCCAGCGTAGGCGCCAAGGCCCGTCCGGTGGTGGAGTTTTGCGGCGCCCTGGCGGAGGTGATGTTTCGCTACACCAGCTACATCATGTACCTGGCGCCGCTCGGGGTGGGCGCGGCGCTCGCCGTCACCATCGGCTCTAAAGGCGTAGGCGTGCTGTTCGGGCTGGGCAAGTTGATCCTCGCCATGTACGCCACTTCGGTCATCTTCATCGTAGTCGTGTTGGGCGCGGTGGCCGCGCTGTTCCAGATTCCCCTCGGGCCGTTCTTTCGCGCCGTCCGCCAGCCGTTTCTGATCGCATTTTCGACGGCATCGAGCGAAGCCGCCCTGCCGCTGTCCATGGAAAACATGGAACTCTTCGGCGTGCCCAAGCACATCGTGGGATTCGTCATCCCCACCGGCTACAGCTTCAACCTGGCCGGCACCACCTTGTACCTTTCCCTGGCTTCGGTTTTCGTCGCGCAAGCGGCCGGCGTGGCGCAAACCTTTGGCGCGCAGCTTGTCCTCATGCTCACCCTGATGCTCACCAGCAAGGGAGTAGCCGGCGTCCCGCGCGCCGCCCTGGTCATCCTCATCGGGACCCTCGCCACTTTCCACCTGCCGCTGGAGGGCGTGGCCGTGCTGATGGGCGTGGATGCGCTGATGGATATGGCGCGGACCGGGGTAAACGTGCTAGGCAACTGTCTCGCCAGCGCCGTGGTGGCCCGTTGGGAGGGTTATCGGTTCGAAACCGCGGTTCGCACGTTAGAGTAAGTAAGAAGGAGCCAAGCTTGTGTTCAAATCCGTCCTTTTGAGTCTTCTAGGAGCCGCGGCCATGCTGGCGCAGACGCCCGCGCCGGCCCCCGCCCAGCCGGGCCCGATCGAATTCGGCGTCGCCAATATGGATACCTCCGTCAGTCCCTGCGTGGACTTCTACCAGTACGCCTGCGGAACCTGGCTCAAAAAGAATCCCGCGCCGCCCGACCAGGCCCGCTGGGGCCGCTTCTCCGAGCTCGAGGAGCGCAACCGCGACGTGCTCCACCAGATTCTGGAAGATGCCGCCAAGCCCTCGCCCTCGCGCGATCCGGTAACCCGCCAGATCGGCGATTACTTCGCCGCCTGCATGGATGAAAAAGCCATCGATGCGCGCCGCCTTAAGCCCATCGAATCCGAGTTGAACCGCATCCGCGATTTGAAAGACAAGTCCGCCCTCGCCGAAGAGATCGCGCACTTGCACGGGATCGGCGTCAACGCCCTGTTCTCCTTCGGCTCCGGCCAGGATTTCAAGGACTCCGACCAGGTGATCGCGCAGGCCGACCAGGGCGGTCTGGGCATGCCGGACCGCGATTATTATTTGAAGGACGACGCCAAGTCCGCCGAGCTCCGCACCAAGTACGTGGAGCACGTGGAGCACATGTTCGAGCTGATGTTCGTGATGGACGAACCGATGCTGCCTTCGAACACTCCCGGAGCAGCCACGGCGCTGGCCAAGGCCGACGCCGATACCGTCATGAAGATCGAGACCGCCATCGCCAAAGGCTCCCTCGATCTGGTCTCCCGGCGCGATCCGTCCAAGGTCTATCACAAGCTTGCCGTGGCCGACGTCCAGGCTCTGAGCCCGCTGTTTTCGTGGAAGGAATATCTCCGCGCCAGCGCCTCGCCCGAGTTCCAGTCCATCAACGTCGCGTCGCCGGACTTTTTCAAAGCCGTCAACGCCGCCATCCAGGATTTCTCCCTGGCGCAATGGCAGACCTATCTCACCTGGCAGCTCGTCCACTCCGTGGCGCGCCTGCTGCCCACCCCCTTCGTCCAGGAGAATTTCAATTATTTCGGCAAGACCCTCTCCGGCACCGAAACGTTGCGGCCCCGCTGGAAACGCTGCGCGGATTTCACCGACGCCGAGCTGGGCGAAGCCTTGGGCCGCAAGTTCGTGGAAAAGACCTTCGGCGAGGAGGGTAAGGAACGGACCCTGAAAATGGTGGCCGCGCTTGAAAAAGCCCTGGGCCAGGATATCGACGGGCTCACCTGGATGACCGGTCCCACCAAACAGAAGGCCCTCGAAAAGCTTCATGCCATCGCCAACAAGATCGGCTATCCCGATAAATGGCGCGATTACTCGAGCGTGGCGATCCAGCTCGACGATCCGGTCGGGAATAACTTCCGCGCCGACAGTTTCGAATTCCACCGCGAGCTGAACAAGATCGGCAAGCCCGTCGACCGCGCCGAATGGGAAATGACGCCGCCCACCGTCAACGCCTATTACGACCCGCTCATGAACAATATCAATTTCCCGGCGGGAATCCTGCAGCCGCCGTTCTTCGATAAGCGCGAGGACGACGCCGTCAACTTCGGCGGCATCGGCATGGTGATCGGCCACGAGCTGACGCACGGTTTCGACGACGAAGGCCGCCAGTTCGATCCGCAAGGGAACCTGAAGGACTGGTGGACTCCGGAAGACGGCAAGGAATTCGACCGCCGCGTGGCCTGCATCGACCAGGAGTATTCCAAGTTCGAAGTCGCCCCGGGCGCGCACGTCAACGGCAAGCTCACGCTCGGCGAGAATACCGCCGATAACGGCGGCCTGCGCATCGCCCTGATGGCCCTGCTCAATACCATCGGCGCCAACGCCGAAAAGGTCGACGGCTTCACCCCGGAACAACGCGTGTTCCTATCCTTCGGCCAGATCTGGTGCGAGAACGCCCGCGAAGAGGTTTTGCGCATGCAGGTTCAGACCGATCCGCACGCGCCGCCCCGCGCCCGCGTCAACGGCGTGGTGCAGAATATGCCCGAATTCCAAAAGGCGTTTTCCTGCAAGGCGGGCCAACCCATGGTGAGCGACAACGCCTGCCACGTGTGGTGAGGCCGGCAAATGGCCGGCCCCTATAGCTGGAAATGAGCTGAAGGGATTTTCCAGCCTCCGAACAACTCTTCGAGGCGCAGCGCTACGGCCAGGGCGACGTCTTCGCGCCACGGGTGCGCCGCGATCTGGAGGCCGATCGGCAGGCCTTCGGGGCTTTCGCCGCAACGCACCACCGCGGCGGGCCAACCGGTGACGTTGTACGTCATAGTGTAGCTGAAGCCGCGAAAGGTGGCGTCGTCGATCGAGGTTCCGTGCGGGACGGCGGGATTGGCGCAGACCGGCGAAAGGACGGCGTCGTAGTCCTGCAGGAACTCCCACATAGCCGCGCGGAAACCATATAGCGATTCCCAATAGCCCGCAAAACCTTCCACGCCGGTGCGGTAGGGCTCCAGCTTGTTCAGCCAGCCGTCAAGCAAAGGATGCGTTTCGGTGCTGCCGATCTCTCGCAGATAGGCGCGCAGGCCATCGCCGCCGTCGGGACCGAGCAGCTTCATTTCCAGGTCGTAGCTTTCTTCGATGCGCGGCGGCCGGCAGTGTTTGGCGCCGAGCGCTTCGGCGGCTTGCCGCACCAGCGCAGCGGTTTCCCGGGTGGGTTCGGCGATTCCGTTTTCGGCGAACCAGGCGATGCGCAGACCGGCGACTTCAATTTTCAGCGGATCGCGAAAGGGCGCCGGAACCACGGTGTGGTCCTGGCCATCGGGCCCGGTGAGGACGGCCATCGTGACGCACAGATCTTCCACCCGGCGCGCCAGCGGGCCAATCTGCCAGAGGGATTCGATCCAACCGCCGGCGGGAGGAACGTGGCCGGTGCGGGGCAGACGGCCGGACGTCGGCTTGATGGCGGCGATACCGCAAAAGTGGGCGGGCAGGCGGACACTGCCGGCGGCGTCGCTGCCCAAGCCGAATGGCGACCCGCAGGCGGCGATCAGGGCCGCTTCGCCGCCGCTCGATCCGCCGGAGGTGCGCGAAGCGTCGTAGGGGTTGTTGGTACGGCCGTGGATCAGGTTGTCGCTCTCGAAGGCGAACAGCAGATCGGGGAGATTGGTGCGCGCGATGGGGATGGCGCCGGCCGCGCGCAGGCGTGCCACCAGCGTGGCGTCGCGCCCGGACGGCGGCCGGTGGCGGAAGCCGACGGTGCCGGCGCTCACGCTCGTCCCAGCCACTTCGATCGAATCTTTGATGGAAAACGGCACGCCATCGAGGGGCCCCAGCAGAGCGCCGCGCGCCCGCCGTTCATCGGCTGCGCGCGCGCCGGAGCGAGCCTCGTCCGCCAGCACTTCGACCACGGCATTCAGCCGCGGGTTCACCTGCGCGATCCGCTCCAGATGAGCTTCCACCAGTTCCGCCGACGAGATGGCGCCGTCGCGGATAAGCCGGGCCTGTGCCAGGCCGGAGAGAGTGAGGGTCATGAATGAGGAATCCATGTGATGAATCGCGCATTACAGCCTGTCAGATTCTTTCGCTGCCGCGACGGCTTTCGTGGCGCGCGCACTCATGCGTGCCGCGTCGAGACTCATCTCGACGCTCGCGCTCCAATAGGAGAATCCCGCGGACCGCGAATCGCCGCTGTTCCTTGGTCGCGACTCCGCCGCTCCGTTGGGCAGACCATCGTCCCTTGCGGTCTGCCACCCAGGCTCTTCTTCGGAAGCGAAAGACGAGAGAGGGGAGGCACGGTCGAGTACTGAGTATCGGGCAGACCACGGAAAACGATGGTCTGCCCCACGGAGTTGAATGGGCGAGGGACGAGCGTCGAGATAAGTCTCGACGCGGCACGCACGAGTGCGCGCGCCACGAAGACGCCGGGGCATTCATGGCTCCTTGACAACGAGGCGCTGATTGGAATTCACGTTGGCGAGTTGCTGCCGCGTTCCGCTGGGCCATTCGATTTCGATTGCGGTCGCCAGCGTGTCCTTGCCGAGGCCGAAGGTCAGGGCCAGGTCGCTCGCGGAGCAATAACTGGAGCCGCTATGTACCATCTGCATTTGCGCACCGCCGGCGCTGGTTACGCGAACCGCGGCGCCGATGCCATCGCGGTTGCTCTTCGAGCCCACCAGTTTCAACTGCAGCCAGCGATTGCGATTGCCGCCATCGTTGCGGTACAAAACCGCCGGGCCGTTGTTGGTCGCCAGCAGTACGTCCAGATCGCCGTCGCGGTCGAAATCGCCGTAGGCCGCGCCACGCGCCACCAGCGGACGGGTGAATGCGTTCACCTGGTCGAACTTTCCATGGCCGGCGTTATGCAGCAGCAGCGGCAGCTCGGCGTATTGGATTTTGGGCTGCACCCGCCCGATCTGTTCTTCGATGTGACCGTTGGCCGCCAGGATGTCGGGATAGCCGTCCAGATCGTAATCGAAGAAGAAGAGCCCGAAGGTGAGGCTGAGCAGGCTGGCGCGTCCCACGGTGGAGCGCGGCGCTTCGTCCACAAACAGGCCGTTGCCTTCGTTATGGTAGAGGCCGAGCATCTGGTTGGCAAAATTCCCGACGATCAGATGTTGGCGGCCGGAGCGGTCGTAATCGGCCGCATCCACGCCCATGGCCCCGCGCGCCACGCCGTCCTCGCCGAAGGCCACGCCCGCGGCCAGCCCTTCATCCTGGAACCGGCCGTTGCGCAGATTACGGTAGAGCTTGTTGGGCTGGGTGTCGTTGGCCACGAAAATGTCGGGCCAGCCATCGTTGTTGTAGTCCAGAACGGTTACGCCGAGGGACTTGGCGGTGGGGTCGGCGAGGCCGGCTTTTTCGGTGACGTCTTCGAACTTGCCGCCGCCCAGGTTGTGATAGAGGCGCGACGAAGCGCCCTTGTACGATTCCGGCGTGCAGTAGGATTTGGTCGCGCCATCGAGCGAACACCACAAGTCGCCCTGGGGCGTCCATTGCACGTAATTGGCGATGAACAGATCGAGCTTGCCATCGCGATCGTAGTCCAGCCACGCCGCCCCGGCGCTGAAGGCGGCGTTGGCGATGCCGGCCTCGCGCGTGACATCGCGAAAATGGCCGCCGCCTTCGTTGTGGAACAGATGGTCGCCGCCCAGGGCGGTGATGTAGACGTCGTCGCGGCCGTCGTTATCGTAATCGCCAATGGCCACGCCCATGCCGTAGATTTCGATATCGAGGCCGCTGCCTTTGGTGACATCGGTAAAGGTGCCGTCGCGATTGTTGCGATAGAGCGCCGCGGTGGTGTGGCGGCCGCGCGGAACCAGGTCCTTGCCGTTGATCAGCAGGATGTCGAGCCAGCCGTCGCCGTCGAAATCGAAAAAGGCGCAGCCTGGCCCCATGGTTTCCGGCAGCCACTTTTTTCCCGACCGGCCGGCGTTGTGGGTGAAGCGGATGCTGGCCGCGGCGGTGACGTCGGTGAAGCGGACAGCATTATCGTCTGGCGGTATGGGAAAGCTCGCCGGAGCCGCCGCCAACAGGGCCAGCAACGTGATCGTGAATCGGCTGCCTTTCATTGTTATCCTCCGGGCTCAACAGGCGCGCCTTGGCCGTCAGCGCGTCGGACGATTCATCCGCCTTGAAACGCCGAAACAGCTTCTCTTCGCGTTCGGCTTTTTCGGTTTGCCCCAGGCCGCGGTAGCAAAGCATCAAACTGTAGTGAGCCTGCAAATCTTCCGGGTCCACGTCCAAGGTCTTTTGCAACTCCGCGACGGCTTCCCCGTAGCGCCGTTCCAAGAACAGAATGCGACCCAATTGATTCGAGGTGACGCGGTCGCGCGGGTATTGCCGCGCGGTCTCTTGCAGGCTGCGAATGGCGCCATCGTAATCGCCGGCCGCCTTCTGCGCCATGGCCAGAAAGAAATATCCGCGAGCCAGGTTGGGGCTCAGCGCCAACGCCTTCTCCACAAACGGACGCGCCGCTTCGGTCTCACCTTCCTGGACAAGGGCGCGCGCGATGTTCAACCATCCATCGGCATAGCCGGGCTCGGCTTCCGTCACCCGGTGAAAGGCGTATTCGGCGCCTTTCAAGTCTCCCTGCAGCAGCAGGCCGATGCCCCAATCGTTCCAGCGCTCGCGATCCTGTTTGCGAACCACTGGCTGCCAGTGCGCCTCGCCCAGTTCGACTTTGGCGGTAGCGCGCGCCAGCGTGACGATGGGCAGAACCGGAACCGGCCCGCCATCGAAGGTGTACTCGCGGCTATCGTGATCCAAACCCGCTGACCCAGCCCCGGCTACGCCCGCGTACGAAAACCGGGTGTAGTAATCGGTGAACTTGCGGTAGTTCAGCTTCGCTTCCAGAGTCAACGGGCCGGCCGCGTCTTTCGGAATGGTCATGCGGAAATGGACCGTGTCGGCGGCGCCGGGCGGGATCAGCCGCACATAAAGGACGCTGCGCGTTTGCCAGGCGTTGCGCTTGTCGATGCGGTTTCCTTGGCCATCGAGCTGGTAGGAGCGGTAGAAGTGCGCGCCCCTATCCACGGGGCCGCGGCCGTTGTCGGCGACGCTGCCGCTCCAGGCCAGAATGCGGCCGCGCGCATCGCGCGCCTGAAACTCCAGCCACACGTCGAAGCCGTCCACCGTCCCGCCCGGAAAGAAATGCCCGATCTTGCGGGTGCGAACCACCGCGTCGACGCGCACGTCGGAGCCCGGCTGGAAACGCACGCCGCCCGCATCGATGGGCGCGGCAAGTTCGCCCACTTCGCGCAACATTACGGGGCCGGATTGTTCGGCCTCTTCGCCCACCGCAAAAGTGGACGAGAGGGTGGGCGCTTCGGCGGCGCGGCGGCGCATCTCCACCTGGCCCTTAGCCGCTTCCACCGGACTGGCCGCGAACAGATCCACGGTGATGAACCCGGATTGCAAAAACTGCTCGGTGGTGCGCAATTGTTCGTCATCGTGGTTGACGAAGGGAAGCGCGGTGTTGGCCGCGGGGAAGCGGTGAGAATGCACCATGCCGTTGCGGTTGCCGGGATCGCGCGACGCCACCAAAGGCATGTGGCAATCGCTGCAGGTGGAGGGCTTCGCCGGGTAATAAAACGATCGCGCGCCCTGGCCCGAAACGCCGCTCGCCTGCCAGTTGTCGTACTCGTTGAAGCCGCGCAGCCAGCGGTAGTGATTGACCGGCCGATCCAGGTGCACCTTGTGGCAGGAGGCGCAATATTCGGGCGAATCGAGGCGCATGAAAGGCTGCAGGAAAGTGCGCCGGTGCGGCTCCGGATTGAGATAAGTAATGAATGCGTCGAGCTTGCGCAGATAGGGATTGTGGCTGGACGCGATGCGATGCAGCGGCGGATAGAGAACCGTGAAATCGCCGTTGCCCATGCTGCCAGCCACGTGAACGATGGAATGGCATGACATGCAGCCCAGCCCGTTCTGCGCCTCCGGCGTATCCACCTGTTCCTTGATGGGACGGTCGAAGCGGCCGTTGAAGAAGACAGCGTGATCGTGACAGCCGGCGCACCACTTGCTGCCCTGGGTACCGCTGAGCTCCTGCATGTGCAGAATGGTGGCGCGGTAGAACTTGTTATTGAACGAAGCGAAATGGTGGGCCGAAGAGTTCCACTGCCGGTAGATGTCTTTGTGACAGTCGCCGCAGAGCTTGGAGTCCATGAAAAAATCGGAGGGGATGGTGGCGCCGGTGTTGGTATTCGAAGACGACGGCCAGAAGGGCGAGCGCGGACCGGCGCCTTCTTCGCTCATCGAGATCGGAACGACACGCGGGTTGCGGATACGCTCGGGCCGCGGGCCGAATCGCAGTGCCACCGCCAGGAGCATCAGCCCGGCCAGCGGCGCCGTCCAGCGCGGCATCAGCAGCGCCAATCCGATTACCGCCAGGGCGATGTGCGCCAGCAGGATGCTGCGATGGTCCGTGGTGGCCCCGGCGAAGATTAGATAAACGCCCAGCACTCCGGCCAGGGCCAGCGGCACGACACGTGCTTGGCGCCGGTAGGTGTAGGCGAGCCACGCCACCGATGCGGCGCCCAGAACCAGGTGCAACAGCACGTTGGCAATATAGAAGACCGTAGCCGCGGGCGCGGCCGCCACATATGCGGCGTTGAGCGACGTCAACACCAGCAGCCAGAACATCAGTTGGTTCCTTGTAGGGGGCGGACGAGCCGCAACGCGGGCCGCGTGTTGTATTGCTGGCGATAGCGGCGATGCTCGGCATCGTCGGGAAAGTATTCGCCGGCGGGGTACGGATAACGGCTCATGGCATGAAACGGCAGGGGCTCAACGCTGGTGGAAAAGGCCGTGTTGGGGTCGCGGTCCTTGGCCCAGCCGTCCACCTTCAGGATGAAATCGCGAGTCCATCCGGCGGGCGGCGGAGGCAGAGGCGAAAACTGCAACCGGATCTCGTCGCCCGAGCCCAGGATTACCAGCCGGTCGTCCACGTTGCCGAGCAGTTCCCGCACGTCGCCATAACGCGTGTACAACCCCGCCGTCGGATTCCAGAAAGAATTCGAAGAGACATTGTCGTAGAAGAATGTATCGGGCTGTTTGCGCTCGGGGTGAATTTGCGTGCGCGAGAATCCACGGAAATGCAGGTCGGCGGAAACGAGCGGCACTTCGCGGGGTTCCACCTGCGCCTCCGACGGCCCCTCGCTGAGGAAAATTTCGTCCCAATACACGCAGAGGTTGGTGACGATCCGCACTTTGCGGCTGGCGGAGGGAAAACGCAATTCAACGGCGATGGTTTTGGGCTTGCCGGATGGCATTCCCATGTCCTGGTTGACAGTTTTCCATTGGCCCGAGGCGTCCTGCATCTCGAGGTACGGCATGATGAGACCGCCCTTGAACTCCTGCGCGGCGGCGCGGAACGTGCTGCCGTCGGCCCAATCCACCCAGCCGTTGAGCAGCAGCACGGCGCGGCCGTCGGGCGCGGCTTTGCCGAAATCGAGCTCCAGGGTGTGCGTGGCGGCCACGCCTAATTGCGACCGCGGGAACTGGTCGGGGTACTTTTGGTCGCGGGCCAGCAGACTCGCCAGCACATCGCGACCTGGGTCTCCGGGCGATTCGAAGCTGCGCGCCGACACCGGATAGACGCGCCGGCCGACGCCAAACAGGCGGAACTCGGGATACGGCGGGCCTTTGAATTTCTCGTTGGTGAAAATCTCCGTAGCGGCGGGATGGTCCACGGCCAGAAGCTGAATCTGGTCCAGATACGATACTTCGCTCAACTCCTCGGTGACGCGAATATCGTAATGGCCGTCCACTGGAGCCAGTGCATCGCCGGGAATCGAAACGTACTCGACGTGGTCCACCGGAAAATACGTGCCCTCGCCATCGCTCGCGCCCAGCGGCGCCACGCCCAGCACATCGGTAATGAACTGGATGGCGCGGCCGTTCCAGGTCCAGATCATGGGGCACGAGCCCGAGAGGCGCTGCTCCTCCTGGTACGTGTAGCCGCGGCCGGCTGCCTGCATGGTTTCGTTCTGGATCAGCCCGTTGGGCCAGGTGATGCGCACCACGTCCACCGAAGCCGCCGAGCCGGTGTCGAACAGCAGCGGCACGCCGGTATAAGCGGCTTTGCGGTACACGGTGCCGGCCTTGACTTCCACTTCCGCGCCCTGCGCCAGCTTGAGGCTCTTGATGCCTTGGAGCCGCACGCGGATCCAGTGCGGCGAAGCGGGGCTGCGGTTGATGGCGAGATGAATTTTGCCGTCGGCGGCAATGCTGGCGCGATCGATGCGGCCGTCGTTATCGAAATCCGCTTCGACCGCGGTTTCGTCGGGGGCTGTACCCTGGAACGGCTCGACCTCGTAATGGCCGCCGAGGTGGTCGCGATAGAGCACGGGCTCGCGGTCGCGATAGAACACAGCCAGATCGAACGCCTTGCCGTTCGGGTCCACGCGCAGCTTTTCGGCCGCGATGGGGGAGCCCGCGACAAAGGGGAAATCGGCGGTGCGAGCGGCGAATCCGGCGGTGCCTTCATTGCGCATCAGCGCCGGCGCGGCTCCCAATAGAACCAGGTCGAGATCGTAATCGTGATCGTAGTCGATCCATACCGCGCGCTCGAATCTGCGCTGCGGCAAATTGGCTTCGACGCGGCTGAAATGCCCTTTGGAATTGGCCATCAGCACCGGCCCCGACTCGGTCAGGACGCACAGGTCCATGAAGCCATCGTTATTAAAATCCCCCGCGGCCACCGAGATGATGCCGGTCAGGCCCGCGAGCCCCGAATCGGGCACCGGCACGCTGCCCTGCCGGTACAGCACCAGCCCGCGCGCGGACCACGCCAGCAGATCGGTGTGGCCGTCGCCGGTGGAATCGATCGGCAGCAACCCCGTCGCCGAGCCTTCGAGCACGCGATCTTCGTAGACCGGCCGAGCCGCGGCTGCCTTCGCTTCCGGCGCGGGCGGATCGTAGATCTCGGCATAAACGCACCAATCCACGTCCTCGGGAATCACGGCGCCTTCAGCCTGCTTCTTGAGGTGCTGGAATGTCGCCAGGGCGCGCGCCGCGTCTTCGGCGTGCCCTGTCTGCCGGTAAAGATTGTAGAGCTGGAATTGTGCCGCGGCCAGTTGCGGATCGAGCTTCGCCGCCAGCTCGAACTGCGCACGCGCGGCGTCGGTGCGGCTATCGAGCTTGTACAAAGTTCCAAGCTGATAGTGCCCGATAGCCTCGTCGGGCACAAGCTGCACCATGCGTTCGAATTGCGCGATCGCCCGGTCGGCGTCGCCGGCCTTCTTGTAATAAATTCCTAGGTTGAACCAGGAATGCGGCAGGCTGGGGTCGAGCCGCTGCACGTCTTTGAGCTGGGCCTCGCCTTCCTGGCCCCTGCCGGCACGCAGCAGCGCCAGCCCGTAGTTCAGTTTCTCCCGAACCGAATTAGGCGCCAGGTCGAGCGCCTTTTTGAATTCCACCACGGCTTCGGCTTGCGTGGTCGGGTTCTCGTAAAAGGCCTTGCCCAGGTTGCGGTGCTGCGCCAGAGCGGTGGAAACCGGGGGCGAATCCGCCGCCCAGAGCAGCAGTGCGCCCACCACGGACACACCGGCCAGGCAGACGCGAGTAGTGACCCTCTTCATTGGACTACCGGGATTGTAGTGAGAAGCGGAGAACCGGCGCAATAGTATGGATATACTAACCCGTGGCGGAGGGAGCCAAGCCAGGCTATCGAGCTTTCCGACCGGGATTCCGAACTCCCGACGTGGTGGGATTTGGGTTGAGCCGGTTTCGGGCTCGTTAGCAAACCGCCGGGCTGGCGCCCGGCTGGACCGATTGACAATCGGTCCGCAGGTTACCAACCTGCCCCACAACAAATGCGCCAGCCCATTTTCCTTGAGAGCACGAAGTGACGGGCGACATTAATAGAGTCTGGAGATTCGGGGAAGATCGACCGCCGGATGTGGGGCAGGTTGTTCAACCTGCGGACCGATTGGCAATCGGTCCAGCCGGGCGCCAGCCCGGTCGCGTGCTGCGGGGCGTCCCCGTTGACGGCGTAAACCAGAACGTTCGCATCCAGAACCCCGGCTCAACGGACATCGTCGTAGATGTCCCGGCGGTGAAGAGCACCCATCGGCCCGAGATGCAAGATTGGCAGCTTGGGGGTTGAGCCGTTGCCGGCAGAGCTGACCGTGCCTACGCGTTCGCTCATGAGCCGTTCGAGCAATGCGTCCACGGAAACGCCCTGCCTCCGCGCTTCACCGGCGAGCCGGACTTCGGTTTCGTGCGAAATTTCGAGACTCATGCAAAGTTGTCCCTTTTTCAGGTTACCGTATCGGCCGTTCTCGCGCCGAATCCGTTGGGCAGACCATTGTAGGGCAGACCACAGAAGACGATGGTCTGCCCCACGGCCTCCCGCCACGATTACTTCGGTTCCCCCCGTCCATCGAACCGGCCACTTGCCGCCAGGGCGTCGCGCAGGCGGCCCCGGTTCGGGCCGGCCTTTTCGGCGGCTGCGGCAATGGCGCGGATGGCCTCCGCCGGCGCGGTTTCGGCGGGCAAGCGGAAGATCCACGGCAGATTCACGGCGGTCAGGCTGGTATCGGCGGAGAGCGCTACCACGGGGAGGAAGACCTTGGCGGCGAGTTGCTCCGCCAGGTGGCTGGCATCGCGGCCCACCGCAACGACGCCTAACGCGTTCCCGCGGTAGAGCAAATCGACCAGCTCGGTGGAGGCTTGTCCCCACGGCTTGTCCGCATCCACCGGCGCCAGCACGTACCGGTCTCCGAGAGGCGCCAGCGCCGCCCGCACCGCCGGGGACGACGCCATCGCCGCCGCGGCCGGTCCGAACAGCACCACGCGCATCGGCCCGCTGGGCAAGTCCGCTATCGCCGGCCCGGCATATCCGACGCCGCCTTCGCCCACGCGGGCGTAAGCCTTCTCCATCCCGTATCGCCGGTAACCGATGCCGCCATTGTGAACCGTGGCCAGAAACAGCGGGACTACGTTCTTGGAATTGGGATCGAAGACCATCTGGCCCGTCACTCCCTTGTAGCCTTCGAGGCCCGCCAGGGCATCGCGAATCTTGCCGCGATTCAATCCCGCGCGGCAGATTGCGTCCAGCAGGACGTTCATGGTGTCGAAGGCCAGTGACGCCATCGCTTCCGGCTGCCGGTTGAAGCGTTTGGCGAAACGCGAACGGAAACTCGTCCACACAGGATCGTCGCGCGTAGGATCGTATGGGAAGACCGCTTCCATCCCCTCGGCGGCTGCACCGGCCGCCGCGAGCAGCGTATCTCCCATGGTGCGGTAGCTGCCAAAGACCCGCTGCGTCATCTTCAATTCGCGCATCTGCTGAAGGATCGCGGCGGTGGGCGCCTGGTCGCCCCAGACCACAATGGCCTGCGCGCCCGAATCGGCGATGATGCCGAGAGAGCGGCGAAAATCCGTACTCCCCGGAAGGTATTTTTGTTCGATGACGACAGGATGGCCCAGGCGCCGCGCGGCATCGCGAAACTTCAGCACACCGAAGCGGCCGTAGCGATCGTTCACGCGCAGCAAGGCTACGCGCGTCAAGCCAAGGTCGGTGAAGATGCGCCGCGCCAGGGTATAGCTCTGCATCCGGTCGTCCTGAATGGTGGTGAGGTACCACGGGACGATGGTTTCCGGAATGGTGGGATCGGTGGAGGCCGAGTTGACGATGGGCAGTTCGGCCTTGAGGCTGACACGCAGAGCGATATGGGTGGAATCGGCGCCAAGCGAGCCCAGCATGGCCCACACCTTCTCGTCGTACACCATCTTGACGATCTCGTTGCTGGAGGCACCCCATAGCGCCTGGTCGTTGTGCACCATCAGGCGGAACGGTTTGCCGCCATAGCCTCCACGGGCATTGGCCTCCTCGACGGCCAGCCGCGCGCCATTCAGCATCATCTGGCCGAGTGCCTGGTCGGGGTGGTTCTCGATCGGTCCCAGAAAGCCGATGCGCACCTCATCCACGTCCTGGGATTTCAGCGTGGGAACGTCCCGCGCGGCGCCGTTGTACTCCACTTGCGTCTGGTAAAACTCATAGTAAGGCGCGGCGAAGTTGCCGTAGGGCCGCATGTCTTCGGGCGTGTTGGCGTAGGGGCGCGACTCGCGGTTCCTGGGCGGCCCGGGCGGGTCCGCTCCGCAACTACAGACAGGCGAGACCTGGCCGGGCATTTGACCACAAACCGCCGCCGCAAGCATCAGAAGGCGGATCCAACGTGACATGCTCACTCCTTCGCTAGGAAATCCATTTCGGAATTACGACCACGTGTCGAACAACCGCTCCCTGACGGTCGCGGCTCGGTTTCGCGCGTTTCCGAGCCGCGACCGCAAGGGAGCGGTTGCCCCGCCTGAACCGGTCATCTTCCGGCAGTCTCCGCATCGTCAGCACGGAAGACCGCGATGGCTTCGATCTCCACCAGCAGGTCAGGCCGGCACAGGATTGCCTGGATGCCTGTCGACGCCGGCAGCGGATCAAGCGCCTGCTCGCGATAGAACTCGGTGCGTTCCTCGTTGAAAGCGGCATAGTCGCGCTCGATATCGCGCAGGTAGCAGGTGGTGCGCACGATATCCTTCCAGGTGGCGCCCTCCGATTCCAGCAGGGCCGTTATATTGGCGAAGGTGCGGCGAATCTGGGCGCGGAAATCGCCCGCATAAAGAGTCTCGCCGTTGGCCCCGATGGAGGCGGTGCCCGAGATCAGCAACACCGTCACGTTGCCGAAGTTGAGCCGCAGGCCGCGCGAAAAGGAACTCGGCCTCTCATAGTCGAAGGCCTCGTTGAGGGCGCGAGGAGCGCAAACCGCCCGCTTCTCGATGGAGGTGGCGCCCGCCACTTCAGCCAGTGCTTCGGAAATGCTTATCATTTTGTTGTTGTCTCCTTTTGCTTCAAACGAATTCCGTGACTGACCCCGTGGGCCGTGGCCACCCACAGATCGTCACCCTGAAAATCCACCGCCAGAATGTAGTTATGGGACGGAGCCGTAGTTACTTCAACCCGAGTGACCTTGCCCTGGGCGTCCCGAACCGTCATCTCGGGCGCCTTGGTATCGAGAGCGGGCCGGTAGACGGCCCAGTTGGTGCCGTCGTAGTAGGCCAGTCCCTTGTCGGTCGCAAACCAGGCGCGGGTGCCGTCCACACCCTTCACCTGGTTCAAGAAATTGCTGGGCAGGCCGCTGTCCTTTTCCATGAAATTCTTCCAGTAGCGTCCGTCGTAGCGGCTGGCGCCGAAGTAAGTGGCCACCCATAACACGTGGTCTTTCTCCGCCCAACTGACCGAGGTGGTGATCTCATGGATCAGCCCCTGGTCCTTGAGCAGGACCAGTTGGGTCTCGCCGTCCGGATCGTTGTAATCCTTCCATCGGCCGGTGGCGACGTCGTACTCCAGCACGCCGCCGCCCCACACCGCGTAGTACACCTTCTCGGCTCCGGCCGAGACCCCGTAAGTCCAGATCTCGTACATGGGGGTGTTGCGCTCGTTGAAGTGGCGCCACTGCCCGGTTTTCACGTCCAGGCGCGCGCCGCCGGCTGCCGTGGCTACCCACACCGAGTCGCCCTGTACGGCGACGCCATACACCACATCATTAGGAAGGCCGCTATTGAGTTGGGTGTAGTTATCGAAGCGCCCGGCCGAGAAGCGGCTCAAGCCGCCCATGGTTGCCGCCCACACGTCGCCCGTGCGCGGGTCCACGTCCACCGAGAGCACGGCGCGATGCGCCAGCCCGTCCTCGGTTCCGTAGACTTTCCATTGGCCGTTCCGGTAGAGAGCCAAGCCATTCTCCGTGGCCGCCCACACCTGGCTGCCATCCACCTTGATCTGAAAAACGTGATTGTCGGGCAGACCGTTCCCGGTGGTGAAGTTTTCCCACCGAAACCGCGGCATGTCGGGAGACCCGGCCACGGCCCACGCTGCGAAGATGAGAAAGACCGCAAGTTGCGTAGCATAGCGTCCGCGGGGAGCCGCCACGCGACCAACGGGCGTCGAGATGAGTCTCGACGCGGCACGCACGAGTGCGTGCGCCACGAAAGTCACGGACACTCGATTGGTAGTCATAGCGTTTTCAGATACTCGATCAGATCGTTCAACTCGTCCTTGGACAGGTCGTTGGTCACCCCGTGCCGGTCGTTAGGGTTAAAGACCGTCCAGATTTCTTCCAGCGTGCGCGCGGATCCGTCGTGCAGATAGGGCCCGTTCAGGACCACGTTGTTCAGTTGCGGAACGTCCACCAGCGGCGAACGGTCGGTGGGCTTCCCCGTGCCGACGTCCGCCAACTGCTGGCTGGTATAGTGCGGACCGGAGTGACACCCCAGGCATTGATTGGTATCGTCGATCGGGGCGCCGTTCTTGTTACGCGCGCGCTCGAAAATGGCCTTGCCGCGTTCCTGCTGCGCCGTCAGTTCGCCGTCCTTGCGCCGGTACCGGTTGGGGCGCAGCGGAATCGACTTGACGAAGCTGACGATGTCCGCCAGTTCCTCCTTGGAATAGCTCTGGGCCCGGTAGAAGTACTTCTCCGTGCGCGGTCCGCACTCGGTTTCCAGATCCGGATTGCTGCCGTTCCATTTGAACGGACCCGTATCCGCGATATCTTCCAGCAGCCGGTTCTCCACAATGTCCACGCCGAAGCCGTCCGGCTCCAGATCCCAATTCAACCCGTCGATGGTCCCTTCGATGTGACAGTTGGCGCATCCGAAGTGGCCATGGAAGGCGAACCGCGCCGAGAAGAAAAGCCGCTCGCCGCGCCGCTCGGGCGTCGGAGCCACCGCGTGCCCGAGCTCGATGGTTCGAGTCACCCGGTGCGCCGCCGTGTCGATCACCGAAATCGTATCGTCGTTGCGGTTGGCTACGTACAATCGTTTGCCATCCGGCGAGAGCGCCAACCCCTTGGGCGCGCGTCCCACCGGAATCCGGGCGGATACATAATTGGCCGAGGCGGAAAGGTCGTTGGCCATCAGGCGGCGCTGGTCCGGGTTCGCCGCGCGGATGTAGGCCAGCAGCTTCGGAAGATCGATCGCCGTCACACTATCCGACCCCGTAGTGCTGACGAAAAGTTGCCGATTCCCCGGAGTCACCGCCAAGCCGAACGGCGGCGTATAGTAGCGGTCCAGTTCGTCGATGGGGACCTGCACCACGCCGCCGATATCCGCGCCAAATACCGCCAGCGAATTGCCAATCACCCACCCGTGCTCCACGTGCGCCAGCGGGATCAGGTTCTTCGGGCGAATTTCGGCCGCGATCGCCACGCGGCCGCCGTTGGCGGTGGCCACATGGAAAACGCCCGCGGCGTTCTCTAACTTCTCGCGCTCCACGACCATCTGGCGGCGGGTGTCGATCACTGTCACTTCGGATTCGTTGGGCGACCGGAAAGGCCCTGGCTGGGGGTAGATGTGGGTGCAATAGATGCGCTGCCCATCCGCGGAAAGCTCCAAATATGCCGCGCCGCGCCCGGCCAGCAGTCGCTTGGTTTCCACGCCGCGCGCGAGGTCGATCACCGAGATGTCGTTGCTCATGCGGTTGGCGACATAGAGAAACCGGCCCTGGGCATCGGCCACGGCTGCGTTAGGCTCATATCCCGTGGCCAGTTCCTTCACTACTTTGAACGATGCCGCGTCGACGACCGATACCGTGTCGCTCCACGAGTTGGCCACGTACAACTGTGTGCCGTTGGCCGAGAGCGTCACGCTCTTGGGGTGCTGGCCCACGCGAACGCGCCGCGCCACCGTGCCGGCATTCGCGTCCATTTCCACTACTTCGCCGGTTCCCTCGCACACCGCGTACAGACGGCTCCCGTCGGCCGATACCGCGATCTCGATTGGCGAGGGGTAAGCGGGAGCCGCGGGTGGGGGAATGCTGTCCCCGGCAAAACCGAGCAATGCGGCGGCGAATAAACCAAGAATTACGTGGCGCGCGCACTCGTGCGTGCCACGTCGAGTCCCTACTCGACGCTCGTGCCCCTTCGGGTGACAGGCGTTGGCGAGAGCCGAATTTACCGGTGAACCGTAAGCGTCGAGACGAGTCTCGACGCGGCACGCACGAGTGCGCGTGCCACCAACTTCAAACGGCATACCCGCCTCTCGCACCGCTATTTCTCCTCCACCGTGACGACGCGGTCCACCGCCACGTTATCGAGCGTCTGCACCGTGCCGCTTGGCCAGGTGACGGTCAGCTTCCCGATGGTGGCCGCTTTTCCCAACCCGAAATGCACCCTGCCGTCGTCTTGCGACAGGTAGCCGGAACCCGCGATCCGCTCGCGCCGCTGCCGCACCCCGCCGGCTAATACTTCGACCTGCGCGCCGATTCCGTCGCGATTGCTCTTCTTTCCCACCAGGCGGACGCCGATCCAGTGCCCCGCACCGGGCGAGGTGTTCCGCAGTAGCACCGCCGGCGCGCCCAGGTTGACGAGGAACGCATCCATTCGCCCGTCATTGTCATAGTCCGCGAAGGCCGCGCCCCGCCCTACCGATTTCACCGCGGTCTTGTTGGCGAAGAACGCGCCCGCCGTTGACGACACGTCTTCGAACTTCCATTTCCCCAGGTTGCGGAAGACCGAGTGTTCCTGCGGAATCATGTGGATCAGTCCCCCGTGCGCCACGAACAGATCTGGCAGACCGTCGTTATCGAAATCCTGCGCCGTGGTTCCCCAACTCACGTACTGCGCGGCCAGGTTCGAGATACCCGCTTTCTCCGTGATGTCCTCGAACTGAAGCCCGCCCAGGTTCCGGTACATGCGGTTGTACTTGGAGTCCGAAATCCACAAATCCACCTTGCCGTCGCCGTCGAAATCCGCGAACACCGGCCCCATGGCGGAAGTGTTCTCGCCGTTTTGCCCGTATGCCACGCCGGCCTCGGTCGCCATCTCTTTGAAGGTGCCGTCCCGCTGATTGTGAAACAGGAAGTTCTCGGTCTTATCGTTGGCGACGTAAATGTCGGGGTAGCCGTCGCCGTCGAAATCGGCGGCCGTCGCACCCATGGTCCGGCCCTTGAAAGCGGCGATTCCGGACTTCGCCGAGACATCCGTGAACGTGCCGTCGCAGTTGTTGTGGAACAGCATATTGGTCTCGGCCGGGTAGTCCAGCGGCCCAGGGTAGTTATCCGCCGCATAGAAGGTGCGATACTCCGGATCGAACTTCACGTAGCGGCCCACGAACAGATCCACGCAATCGTCGCGGTCGTAGTCCAGCCACGCGGCCCCGATCGACCAGCCCGGAACATTCAGACCGGCCTTGGCCGTTACATCTTCAAACGTGCCATCGCCGCGATTGCGATAGAGGACCACGCGGCCATAGCCGGTGACCAACAGATCCTCGTTGCCGTCGTTGTCATAGTCGGCCGCGATGGCCGCCATGCTGAACAGGTCCGGGGCCACGCCCGCCGCCGCGGTGACATCGGTAAACGTACCGTCGCGGTTATTCCGATAAAGGTGGTTGTGGGGCATCGGGTCCGGCGCTTTGCGCAGCGGGTACGGGTGCATGCCCGGCCCCAAGGGCCGCCCCGAAACCACGTACAGGTCCTGATAGCCGTCGTTGTTGTAGTCGAACCAGACCGCGCCCGCGCCGGTCGATTCCAGCAGCGATCCCAACTGTTCGGCGCCGAAACTGTGCTGGAACGCGATTCCCGCCTTCCGGGTCACATCTTCGAACCGGATCGGCCCCTGGACGGGCTCGGCGGCCGCGAAGAGCAAAACAGGAATCAGCAGGCGAAATAGCATAGCGTCTCCTATTCGGTCGGCTTATTCATGACCACCGGCTTCTGCGTATGCAAGAGGACCAGCGGAGCGACGTTCTCGGGCGCGCGCTCCGGACCGGCATGGCAGCCCACGCACACGCGCTGTTCTCCCTTGCGCGCCCAAAACCAACCCTTTTCGGCAGCAACGCTTTTCCCCGCCCGGTCCAGCAACTCGAATCGCAGCGGCGATTCCGAGGGCGTCTGCACGTAAAACGACCCGTCGGCTTCCACCGGCGCCTTGCCGAGCGCCACCGCTTCCCCGCGCCCATTCATCGACCACACCCGCACTTCCGCCACCGAACCGGTCGGCACCCGCTCCGTTTTCGAAACATAGGCGTTCAGGCACAACAGATTGGCCCCCACGCGGTCGCCCAATCCCGAGGGGTGATACGGAACAGCCGCGCGAGCCCGCACCGGTACCGGCTGGTAGGCGTTGGGGCCGGCCACTTTCACCGGTTGTGCCGCCGCCCGTTGTGGGAAACGGCAAATCCAATACGCGTCGGCGCCTCCCGCCCGATACGCCGCCAGCCACTCTCCGCTGTCGGCCTCCGCTACCGGCCCCAGGTACTGACCCTTCGGCAGCGCCACTTCCAATTGCCCCGCGCGCGCCGAAGTGAACCGCGCCAGCCCCGTGCCGGTCTGAAAAATTTCGTCCCCCGAACCTAGTTCCGCCGCCGAGTGCCGGTCCGGCCCATGATCGCAACGCCGCGTCTCCACGCCCGAACCGTCCGCGTATACCGTGTACAGGTCCCGAACCGCCGCCGGTGTTGCCGCTTCGAACAGCACCCGCCCGTCGCGCAGAATGGCGTCGGGAAGGAAGTTGCCTGGCAGGTAAGTCAGCCGCAGCGCGCTGCCGCCCCCGAGCGGCGCAATCTCGAGCCCGAATCCGCGCGCCGTCTTGCGCGCGTACACGAATTTCCCCTCGGCGGCATAGAACGGCCGGATCGAGTCTTCCGCGCCGAAGGTCACCTGCCGCGGCGCGCCACCCGCCAGTGGAACCTCCCAGATCTGCCACGGCTGCCCGGCCTTCTCCTTGGCTGCGATCAGCACTGTCGTGGCGTTCGGTGACAGCGCGGCATCCGCCGAAACCGCCAGCGTGGGAGCCAGCAGCCGCGATGTGCCGCCCGAAAGCACCTTTACCACCGCGCCGCCGGGAAACCGGTCTCCCCCGCCGAGCGCGGCCTGAGGATCGTATTGCGGCGCTTCGGTATAGAGCAGCGCACCCGGCGGTGGCGCCGCTCCGACCGAAAAGCTCATCAGACACAAAATCGCCGCTTTCACTGGCTTCCCCGCTTCCACACGAATGGACCTTGTTGTCCTAATTAAACTCAAAAGCGCCGTCCGCGCAATCGTATAAACATACTAGAGCCGGGCAGCCTGGTAAGCTGCGCGCCGCTAGCGCTGGTGGCTCAGGATGAAATCCACGGCCGGCTTCGGGTCCTTGGGCGCCAGTGGAAAGTGCCCTTCGCCTTCCCTGATAATGACCGCGATCCGCCCGCCGAGCGCCTTGTATCTCTTCTCGACCACGCGGGTCTGGCCGTTCAGCCATGGGTCGAGGCTGCCGCAATCGTGCAGGATCGGGATACCCGCCTTGGCCAGCGGAGCCAGGTTGTCGATCGGCGGCGATTTTGCCATGAGACTCCGCAGGGAGGGATTGCGGGCGTAAATACAGGAAACCTTGTCCGGGTTCGCGATTGCCCAGGCATACGCCTCTCCCGCGTTCGCCCCGGTCCCTTCCATCACCGGCTTTGTCGAGAATCCATTGTCGACCAGCATCTTGTAGGTTTCGTCCCACTCCTGTTGCACCATGCCCGACTGCGCCGTGAGAGGGGGAGTAACGATGTGAAAACCCTTCGCCAGCAGCGCCAGATCGACTGTCGCGTTCCGATCGATGGCGTCCGCGCGAAAGACCCACGGTTTTCCCGGCGCCACGTTCCGAGGCACAATAATCGCCATCCCGCCCGACCGGAAAGTGCCGGAACGGTTGGCATCGTAACGGTCGTAGGACTCCGTGAAGCCCGGCCCGCGGGCGGTCGCATAAGTCTGCTCTTCCTTCAGGTAAATGAAGGAAGGTTCAAGACTGTAGTAATAGGATTTGGTGAAATTGGAATCCACGAACGCGGGCCGATTGGCGGTGGAGGGTTGCATGTGCTGTTCAATCCAATCGGCAATCGGTTTGGGGTTTTGCAGACTGTGCGGGTGATGGGCATGGCCTTCCTTGACGATCACCGTGATCGAGCCGCCCGACTGATGATACATGTTCTCGATGACGAGAGTGTGCCGCTGCAGCAACATATCCTCGCTGCCGCAGATATGTAATAAAGGTATGTCGTGCTTGGCCAGCTCCGGGATCCTGGCGAAATCCTCGTCGTATAGCGCCGGATTGTCGGCGTAGATGCACGCCACTTTGTCGGGGTTTGCCACGCCCCAGTTGAACTCATTGACTCCACCCTTGCTCATCCCGATGAAGGCTGCTTTCTTCGCCAGCCCATGCTCCTGGGTCAGGAACTTGTACCACCGGTCCCACGCCTTGCCTTGCCGGCCGCTGTCGGGCGCGACATAGGCAATGTGGAAACCGCGATGGAGTAACTCCACTTCGGTCTGGGGCTCGTGATTCCAATAGCAGCCCCGCCACGACCACGGGTAGCCCGGTGCCGCTTTCTTAGGAACGATCACCACACATCGGCGCTTGCCGTCCTTCAGGGTAACGTCGATTCCGTAACTCGTTACCTCTTTCTCGGGGGCCTTCATGGGTGTGATTTCGCCGCTGGCATCGTCCATCATGAGGTCGTAACGGTCGAAGCCCTCGTGCCAGGCGGTCTTCTCGCCCTCGAAGGGAGTATACCCGTCTGCCGCCGTGGTCCTCTTAGCAGTCCAGAAACTCATCGCTAGGAAGAGTAACCCAAGACCGAGGCACGAAGGTCTTTTTATAGTGATCAGCATATCGGCGCTCCTTTAACCTATAGCTGGCCCGTCAGGGTTTGAGCGGAACCAGGCGCACGGCATATCCGCCACCCGGAGCGAGATGCGGCTTGAGGTGGGTGGAGCGGCTGACTGTCTGTTTGACGATGCTGGTGTTCCGGGGAAGGCGATCCGCATCGGCGGCGTCCGCGTAAATCTCCGCCCGGTATTGGCCGGCTCCCAAAAAAGCCAAGGGCAAATCCAGGTCGCGGGCCTCCCAGTTGGTCATACTGCCCAGGAACCACTCGCCGCCGCGGCGCCGGGCAACCGTGATGTACTCGCCCGGCGCGCCGTTCAGGACCCTCGTCTCGTCCCAAGCGGCCGGCGCAGCCTTAATGAACTCGAACGCCGGCTGATCCTTGTACGCGGACGGGCAGTCGGAGACCATTTGGAAAGCCGCCTGGTAGATGGCGTACATGGCCAGTTGGTGCGCCCGGGTGCCCATCACCATGGGCTCCAGGCTGCGCGCTTCAAACTCGGCTTTGGTGACGTTGCGGAAGCCGCCCGGAGTGTAGTCCATAGGCCCGGCCAGCATGCGGGTGAACGGCAGCGTCACGTGCTGATCGGGATTATCGCGGCTGCCCGCCTTCGATTGTTCCATCCCCGCCACCGCCTCGTATCCCAGCACGTTGGGGAAGGTGCGCTCCATGCCGGTGGGCTTGGTGGCACCGTGGAAGTCCAGCATCAGGTGATGCTGCGCGGCCAATTCGGCCACTCGATAATACCAGTCGATGCCAACCTGGTCGTCGCGTTCGATGAAATCGATCTTCAAGCCGGCCACGCCCCACTTCTCGTACAGCGGAAAGGCATCCGCCATTTGCCTGGCGGTTTCGCCATAGCCCAACCAGATCCACACCTTCACCTTCTTGGAGGCGGCGTAGCGCACCACTTCGGGTATGTCGACGCGGCCATTCATTTTGGTGATGTCGCCCCGGGCCGACCAACCGGCGTCCACCAGCATATATTCGAAGCCGGATTGCGCGGCGAAGTCTACGTAGTATTTCATGTTGTCGGTGGTGTAGGCGCCCTTGCCGTCGGGCCCCAGGCTGCCGCTCCACCAGTCCCAGGACGCCTTTCCCGGCCGAATCCACGCCGTATCCGCGATGGCGGACTCGGGATTCAGGCTGGTGACCGCATTCGATTCGACCAACCGGCCGGGGTCCGCCGCGACTTGGAGGACTCTCCACGCCGAGTGATGCGGCAAGGCGCCGGAAACCGCGGTTTCCGCATCGTCCGGATGGGGAGATAGTGTGGACTCGAACCAGTGACCCGCCCAGGTTCCCGAAGGATTCACCAGGTACATGGAGGCGTAGTCGCGCAGGTCCGCCTCGGTAATGGCCATCCATGCCACTCCGGGCACTTCCATCAACAGCGGCAATCCGAGCAGTTGCGTGCTGCTTACGCCGCCCTGGTTGCTCAGGCTGCTGGCCGAGAGCTTGATGAATTCGCTTTCGTACATGGACCGGAAATTCGGCAGAAACAGCGCCCAGAGGAACGGGTCCTTGACGATACGAAACTCGGTCTCCTCTTTTGCAAGACGGAACTCATGGAGGGCTGGCTGTTCGGGGACGAGGTATCGAAACGCCACCGCGTCGTCGTAAGCCCTGGCTTCCATGACCAGCTTTCGTCCGGAACCGCCGCGCTCCTCCAGTTCCAGGCGCAGGGCATTGTAAACGTTCCGCACCGAACTGGCCTTGCCCGCAATCAGGCGGTAGGTTTCGTCCACCTTGGACGGCATTGCGCTCACGATGCGAACGTCCTGCCCCAAGGGCGGCTGGTCTTTGAGATCCAGGCGTAACGCGGAGGGCTCGATCAAGGCCTTGGCTTGAAACGAAACCAGGTAAACCAGTTGTCCGCCTTCGGAAACGGGCTGGCGGCCTTGAGTCGCCAGCGGTCCAGGATGACCGGCAACAGTTCGGAATTCGATCGCCAAACGCCCGTCGGGAGAGCTCAGCGCAGCAACGCCGGCCTGCGCAAACGCCATCGTCGCGGTGGCGGATGCGAGCAACCAAAATCGCGTCTTACAACTCATGTGAAGGATGTTATCACCCGGCGGGTGAGCCAATCGCCTCCGCTGCGCGATGCCGCGAGTCGGAGCCGCGACAGTAAAGGAGCGGTTGCCGGTGACTGCTGGGGCTATTTGCCGATCGTCCCTAAAGTGACCAGTCCTTCGCCTTACACCGTCTCGCGTTCGGCCGGATGCACGTTGATTTCGACGTGCTGCGGTTTCAAACCGGGAATCTCGGCGTCGAGCCGGATCACACCCGCGGCCTCGCGGGCCTTCACCCAGATGGCGCCGGCGCCGCCGCTCAACGCGAACGGATTCGTTCCGACGATCTCTCCCGGCCCGGCGATTTTCAACTGCACCGCTCCCGACGACATGGGTCGGCTGTTACCGTATTCGTCGGTCAGGCGCAGCACGACGCGGGTGGCATCGCGGCCATCGCCCGCCAGTTCGCGATCGTCCGGCTCCACGCTCAAAGCCGCATCCACACCGCGCCCGGACATGGTTACGGTCTTCGCCAACTTGCCGCCGATGTAGCCCTCAATCTTCAGATCGCCCCAGTCCGGCTCGTCGGTGATTTCCACCAGGAACGGCGGATACTTCAGATGGCCGTAGGTGGCGCGGTCGGGGTCGGCCTCCCGCTGCAGCCGCCCGTTCACGAAGATCTTCAGATGTTCGCAGTTGGAGCAGATGGGCACGACGCCCAGTCCGCCCGCGGTGGAGCGGTCGCCCTGCGACCAGAAGAACCCGGGCTCCAATACAACCTCCTCGCTGGGGTCGCATTGCGATTTGTAGAAGCCGGCAGCCACCTTGGGTAAGCGGAAAATGTCGGTCACGCCGTGATAGCAGATTCGGTCGCCAGAGCCGAAATTGCCGTGGGTGTTGTAATCGAAGGCGCACCACGCGATGCCGCCCGCATATTGGTCGTCCGAAGCGAGCTGGTTGTGAACGCGCGCATGCCGCAGCACGTGTTCCGCCACGCGCTCCACCTGGTCGAAGCGCTTGGTCGAGAAAGTGTGCCCGACGAACTCGGTGTTGAGGTACAAGGGATGATTTGGCGGCCGCAGCGGGAAGCCGAAGTCGTTCATGGTGAAGACGTCTTCGAGCAGTTCCGAGTTATAAAGATAGCGAATGCCGCCGGTCTGCCTGGTGTCGTCGAGTGAGTGGGCCAAATGGTTGGTGCGGGTATAAAAGTCGTGATTGTCCTGCGACTCATTGATGCGCACGCCCCATAGAATAATGGACGGGTGGTTCCAGTCGCGGCGAATCATCTCGCCCACGTTGCGGACCGCAAGGTCCTGCCAGCTCAGGTCGCCGATGTGCTGCCAGCCGGGGATCTCTTCGAGCACCAGCAGTCCGATCTGGTCGCAACGGTCGAGAAACGCCGGCGATTGCGGATAGTGGGACGTCCGCACAATGTTGCACTTCAGCTCGCGCCTGAGGATGTCGGCGTCGCGCCGCTGCACGCGCGCGGGCATGGCACCGCCGACGAACGGAAACGTCTGATGGCGGTCGAGGCCGCGCAGTTTCAGGTGCTTTCCGTTCAGCATGAATCCGGCCGGCGTGAACCTGGCATCGCGGAAACCGATGGTGGTCGTGTATTCGTCGTGCGAGCCGTCGGCGTTCGCGAGCTTCGCCCGCACCTGGTAGAGCTTGGGATGGTCCAGGTCCCACAGTTCGACGGGTCCGGCGCGGTTGATCGCGACTTCATGATATTCGCCGGAAGTCTCCACGGGCGCTTCGTGGGTTGCCAGAACATGATCGCCGTCGCGCAGCTCGACGGTGAGTTTCGCTCCGGCTGCCACCGGTCCGTCGATCCAGCAGCGGACCTCCAGGCCACGCTCAGGCTCCGCCACCCGAACCGGCCGCGCAAACACATTGGCAATAAATGTTTTGGGCACTACGCGCAGGCGAACGTCGCGATAGATGCCGCCAAACGTGAGGTAGTCGATTCGGCCCCCGAACGGCGGTATGTCGGCGCGCTCGGTGGAGTCCAGCTTCACCGCGAGAACATTGTCTCCGTCGAAGTGCAGATGATCGGTGAGCTCGACCGCGAAAGGCGTATAGCCGCCCCTGTACTCCGGGAAGGCGTGTCCATCGATCGCCACTGTGGAAGCCGTCATCGCGCCATCGAAATCCGCGAATACGCGCTTGCCGCGCCACGCCGCCGGCGCGCGGAAGTGCCTCCGGTAGACGGATAGAATCTCGTAGACGCGGTCATCGAAGCTGTGCCAGGGCAGGCGCACGTTCGAGTGCGGCAGAGTGACGCGCTCGAATTTCGAATCGTCGAAACCCGGCTGGAGGGCGGCGTCTTCCCCACGCGCCAGGAAGCGCCAGTTGCGATTCAATTCATAGCTCCGGCTTACGGCGGGACTGGCCGCGTCGCGGCTGGCTGGAGAGTTAGTCTGGGCTCCCGCTTGAGAAATCGCCGTCGCGGCTCCGACGAGGAACGAGCGCCGGTCGAAACTGGATGTGCTCATAAGACGCAACAACATATCACACGGCGGGTTCAAGCGCATGCGGTCGAGGAGGCAATGGCCGCCCAGGGCGCAAAGGCGTCGAGTCGAGACTCCGAACTCCGGAAGTCGTGGAAATTGGGTTGAGCCACCAGATTTCGGCTCGCGGGGCACTGGGGCGGTCCGTGGGGCAGACCATCGTTTCTTGTGGTCTGCCACCGTGTCATTCAGGTCGCCGGCAATCTCGCGCCGGTAAGAGGCTGAATAGGAGGGCGAGCGAGCATGTTCGGGTGGGTGGTGTAGGGCAGACCACAAAAAACGATGGTCTGCCCCACGGCGTCTGCCAGCGGTCGTAATGCGACGGAAGGGCTCAACGCATTTTCCTTGACTGCGCGAGATGCCCGACGACCGCAGGAGTTCGCAGACTCGACGCGGCACCGAGGAGTGCGGGCGCCACGAGCGATCTTATTGCTCCACGATGGCCACGCCCCACGGATCAAGCGAAATCTCGCCGCCGGCGGCTACCGGATGCCCCGACAGCAACTCCGTGCCATTGGGGTAAGCGTAAGTAACGCGCTGCGTGGCGGCGGAAAAATTGAAGAAGTAATGGAGCGTTTTGCCGGCTCGGTTGACGCCGTGTTTCACGCGGATGGCCGCGGGCATCTTCCGATCGGGGCCGGTGAGCTGCGCCTGGTCGAAAACGCGCGCCAGCACCTTCCGTTGCAACTCATCGCTCAAGACCGTTCCCTCGTATGTGACCATGCCCTTGCCGAAGCGGTTCTCGGTGATGGCGGGATACTTTCCGAAAAACGGGTGGTCGTAATAAGCCAGCGGCTTCGCCGTATCGAGCAGAAGCATTTCGGCCCAGTCACTGACCTGGTTGGCGGCGCCGGCCTGGAACGGATCGCCCTTGAGGGCGAGGGGCTTGGCCAGGTTCGAAAACTCCTGGTAATGGAAGCCGGCGGCCTCGCGGAGCGGGCCAGGAGCCATGGCCGCGCGGACGGTCGAGTACTCGTCGCAGAAGCCGCTCTTGAGCGTGAGCACCAGGTGCCCGCCGTTGCGAACGTAATCGACCAGGCGCTGGAGAAGACGTTCGCTGGCGATATACAACGGTGGCACCACGACCACCTTATACGCGCTCAGGTCCTCGGTTTCGGGAAAAACAAAATCCACTCCGGCATTCAAACGGTAAATGGCGCGGTACAGGCGGTGCAATTCCACATCGTAGCCTCCGGGATTATTCCAGGGCATGTCGCCGGGCGCATGCGACAGCAGGAACGGCATAGAATCGGTCCCGCGGCGCGAATCGTTGCTGTAGAGCAGCGCCACTGGCTGCGAGGTTTTCAGATCGACCAGATGGGAACCGATGCGCTGCAGCTCATGCGCGGTTCGCGCTACTTCGTTATAAACCCGGCCGGGTTCCAGATCGTGCGACAACACGCCCTTCCAATAAGTTTCCTGCCCGTAGTGCAGCGAGTGCCAGTGCCAGTATTCGACCATGTTGGCCCCGCTGGCCGCCATGGCGTAGACATCCTGGCGCAACTGCCCGTCATAAGGCGGAAACTGGGAGCGCGAGTCCCAGCCAATGGTCTGAGCGTTGATTTCGGTAACCAGATAATTGGTGCGCTTCAGAGAGCGGGCGAAGTCGCCGCCGTAACTGGACCCTTCGCCGTCGTATAAGTCCTGAGTAGGATGGTAGGGATTGATGCCGACGATATCCAGATGCTTCGAAATGGCGTACTCATTGACGGCGGAGCGGGTGGCGCCGCCGAAATCCTGCATGATGAATTGATCCGGGCGAACATATTCGCTCAGCAACGAATATTGCCACGCCAGAAAGTCGGTGGTGAGCGAGTCCTGGTAGCGATCCCACTCCAGCTTCCAGCCGGGATTCAGAATGCCGTCGCGGGGAGGAACCTCGGACCAGTCGTGCAGGCTCTGCCCCCAGTAGACGAGTCCCCAGAGCTTGTTGAGACGGTCGACGGTGGAGAATTTATGTTGCAGGTAGCGCACGAAACCGGCCTCCACGTTGGGGCCTGCGGTGCCGTTCGAGGACGTCTCATTGTCGATCTGGTAGCCGATGACGGCGGGATTATCGCGGTAATGTTCGCCGATCTTGCGAATCACGCGCTCGGAGTATCGCAGGAAGTCGGGGTTGGTGACATCCATGTTCTGGCGCAGGCCGTAGGTGGCCTTGCTGCCGTCGATCCGGGTCACCAGGATTTCCGGATGCTCCTTGAACATCCACGGTGGAATGGAGTAACTCGGCGTACCCATGATGACGCGGATGTGCGCCCGCGCCAGCCGTTCGACGATCCGGTCCATCCAGGCGAATTCGAAGCGGCCATCCTCGGGCTCCCAAAGGCTCCAGGTCGATTCCCCCACGCGGACCACGGTAATTCCGGCCTGCTCCATCAACTGGACGTCTTTTTCGAGACGATCCTGCGGCATGTACTCTTCGTAAAACGCCGCGCCATAGAGGAACGAATCCATCTGGCCGGGAGCGAAACGAGTCTGTTGCCGCTGTTGTGCAAGAGCGCCCCAGATGCACAGCAAAGCGCCGGCCGGCGCCGCCAGCCAGACCAGGCTGGAAAATCGAGGAGGCTTCATACGCGCTTATGCTAGCAGAGCGCCGGCGGAGCGGCGAGGCGGGGGTTTTCGGATTGGCTGGCGGAAGAATCCGGTCAAAGCTTCGGATCGTCACTTTAGCCTTACCTTTCGTATGGCATAATAAGCCCATGTCGGGCGACGAGGCCTCTTTACAAGTGGATCTCGCGGAGTACGGCGCCCTGCGCGCCGAAATCCAGACCTTCCTGAATCTCCAGAGCTTTTTTTTGGGTCTGGCGGTTGCGATTATCGCGGCCATTATTCCGGTCGCGGCCGGCCAACCGACAGGGACGCTTCCGTGGGTGGCCGCGGCCACCCCGCTCCCGTTTGCAATCCTGGCTACCCTATACGCCGAGGTCGCCGCCCGCATTGGCCGGGCAGCCGAATACATTCAAACTACGCTCCAGCCGCGGCTCGCCAAACGGACTGAACCCAACGATGCGCTCGGTTGGGAACAATTTGTACACGAGGAGGATCCGGCCAGACAACTGCTCTGGCTGACGGACAAACTCCGCTACCTTATTTTTTTCCTTCCCGCGATACTTGCCTATGTTCTCTCCTTCCGGTTGCCGGTGCCGCCGGCCTGGGGAAGGTGGGACCTCTTTTTCAAAATTGTGGATGCTCTGGCGTTGCTTGGACCGCCCATCGTCCTACGGTGGTCGGAGCGCGTGCTGAAGGGGATCGTATCCGAACCGAAGGACTGAGCATCGGCGAACTCGTCGAGCGCGTGGCGGCGGAGAAGAAGGGCTTCTTCGCTCCGAATGCGAACGGAATTTATCCGGCCGCGGGCGGTTTGGATTCCACCTCCGTTACGGGCTATCAGAATGCCTGGTTGCGCGATAACGTTATGGTGGCCTACTCGCGGCTCGATGCTGGAGACGTTGAGGCGGCGGTCGGGTGCGTCCGGGGGTTGATGCGTTTCGTTGAATCCGAAGCGCCGCGTTTCGCCGCGGTGATCGCCCGGCCATCCCTCAAAGAGACGGTAGAATCGAGGCCTCGCGTTCGCTTCGACGCCAATTCGCTGCGGGAGCTTTCCGGGAACTGGTCGCACGCGCAAAACGACGCTCTGGGTTACGTGCTTTGGTTCCGGGCGCGCCTCCACAACCTCGGCTGTTGGCGCCTGGAAGCTTCCGAACAGGAAGTCATTCGATTGTTCATTCGCTACTTCGAGGCGATACGCTACTGGGAAGACCCCGACAGCGGCGCATGGGAAGAGGGTCGGAAGGTGAATTCGTCGAGCGTCGGCGCGGTCCTGGCCGGTCTCGAAGAAGCCAAGCTTGCCGGAGCCGCTGTCGCCGATTCGCTGATCGCCGCCGGACGCGGCCTCCTCGCCCGCCAGTTGCCGCTCGAGTCGCCTAAGCTTCGCGGGGCCGACGCCGCCGTGCTTTTCCTTGTCTATCCTCTCGAAGTCGTGCGTGACTCGGTCGCGCGGGACCTGATCGTTCACCTCGTGCAAGCCCGTCTCGAAGGAGAAAGAGGCTTTCGCCGCTACATCGGCGACTCTTACTACTGTCAGGATTACGATCGCTGGCTCCCGCCCGAGTTACGCAGCAGCGATTGGAGCGAGCGCATCGAGGTGCGCGACGCGTACCTGCAGCCGGGCTGCGAAGCGCAGTGGTGTCTGTTCGACAGCCTGCTTTCGGTCGTCTTCGGCAGACTCTATAAGGACCGCGAACAGCAAGCCCGCTACCTGCACAGAGCCATCCGCCAACTCACTCCCGCGAATGATTGCCCGGAGCTGTATTTCCTCAAGCGCGGCCGCTGGACGCCCGGTCCGAACACTCCTTTGCTTTGGGCCGAGGCGAACCTCTCGCTGGCGCTGAACGAAGCCCGTCGCAGTCCTGTGCTTCACTTTTCAGGCGAATCTTGAGATTCCCTATCGGCAACCCGGCCGGTTCCTTCGTTCGCCTCGACCCAATGGAGCGTCGGGCCCTTTCCTTTGGTCATTTTCTTGTAGAGCCGCAGGTCCTGCCACATGGCGGCCCAGCGCACCACCAGGTAAACCGGGAAGGAGGCAACGTAGGCCGATATTCCGAACAGAATCAGCAGCGCCAGCAAGTGCGCCACGCCGTCGATTGTTGGAATGAGTTCCTCGAATCCGAAGAAATAGAGGAGACGGTCGATCTGGACGACCAAAGCTTCAGGCACGATTCCGTAAAGAAACCCCTTCAGTGCGTTCTTAGTGAAGTCCACCAGGAACCGTAAAGGCCCGAAGACGTACCACACCAGGCCGCTGAGTGCGACCAGGCCGCACAGGAACACCAGAACGGTTTGCCGTCCGTATTTCTTGAGGCAGCGAAGCAGATAGAAGCCCTCGCAGCCCGCCTCCAGGTCGCGACGGATCTTCGTCCGGCAACGCTCACTCTCTTGCACTGGATCCTGGAAAAGGGGCGGTGTCTTAAGCTTGCGCCGATGGAAGTCCGGGCAGCAGGTTTTGAGGAAGTCGCAGCAGTACTCCCTGAGCTGCGCGTCGATCAGGGTATAACCGTGGTACATCAACGCTTCGCGTTCCACGGGACTGAACTGATCCAGGTCGGTCCGAATCCGTCCCAGCGCCGGCAGGATCTCGGTGGACACGCGCGGCGGCGAGCCGCGGCGGCTTTTCAGGTTCACCAGCAGGTGGATGAAGGCGAACGACCGCTCAGGCCGAGCCTCTCGCCACTTCATCAACAACTCGAGAAGCTTGTTGCGAATCTGGAACTGGAAGATCTCGTTCACGCGCCGATAAACGGAGTAAGAGGATGTGGAGAGGGTGTGTTTCAGCTCGAGCTGGCCGGAGGCGTCGCTCACCAGGATGACATCGCACTCGCCGAATAGCCCTTCGATGCCCTGATTGTCGGAGATGCCGCCGTCCACCAGAAGGTCGCCGCAAATAGGGGTGGGCGGAAACAGGACCGGCACACCCGAAGAGGCTCCCACCACTCGCGACAGCAGCAGAACGTTCTTGTCGGGGGTCTTCAGGTCGTCGATGCCGGAGCTTGTGTCCCTGGAAAAAACCGTGCGCTCCCCGGTCAGCAGCGATGTGGTGTTCAGCAGGAGTTTGGGCCCGTAGAACGGTTCGTCGTGGCCGGCCAGGCATTGGGGAGGGGTACGGCCGTCCGCCGAGTCCGGCCTCTCCACCGGAAGCTGGTCGAGGGTGTCTTTATTGAAGAACCAGCGGTCGTATTCGGCCTGAATCAGGTCGGCCCGGGCGCCGGCGCGGAACGTCTTCATTACCAGCGTCTTCACGAACAGCCACGGGTGAAAGCACACGGTGAATATCAGGGCGCGGGTCCGAAGGTTGTGGTCCACCCCCTTGAGAAACCTCTCCGCGATGTCCTCGAACAGAGCCACGCGGTCCGGCGCGATCGGCCCGCCGTGCGACGCAATGCGAAACGTTCGCAGGTGTTTTTCCATCTCGCAGAGATAGAAGGCGGCAATGATGGACCCGCCCGAAACCGCGGAGACGAGCGTCACCTTCTCCATGATCCCGAGTTCCTCCAGGCGGCGGATCACCCCCAGATGAAAGAGCGAGGCGCGAAATCCGCCCCCCGACAGCGCGAGGCCAATTCTAAGCTTGGCCCGAATCGCAAGCTCTTCGACCATAGAACCCTCCGCTCCGGACAAGTTATTCCGGCTCCCTGGGACTTCCAGGTGGCGGTATTATACACCCGGACTCTTAACCGAGCCGCGACCGTGAGGGAGCGGTCGCCGCGCCCGAACTGCGAAATTCCCAGATCGGTTAGGCACGGCCCGCCGCCGGCCATGGCGAAATGCGCTATCTTCGAAGCCATGCTGCTGCGATTCTGCATCCTGGCCGCCGTGGCCGGAACCCTGCTCGGCCAGCAGACTGGCTCGGAGGTCTGGCGGTTCGACAATCTCGACCGCATCGGCGGCTATCCCGTCACCGTCGTCGGACATCCGCACGTCGTCGAGACGCCCATCGGTAAGGCGATCGCGTTCGGCGGTGTGGAAGACGCGATCTACCTCAATGTTCACCCGCTGGCCGGCGTGGCGGCTTTCACCTGGGAAGTGATTTTCCGGCCCGATCCGGGCGGCGCCCCCGAGCAGCGTTTCTTTCACCTCTCCGTGCTCGACCCGAAGACCGGCAAAGATACACCCGATCGCATGCTCTTTGAAATCCGGGTGATCGACAACCGCTGGTGCCTGGACAGCTTCGCTCTTTCGGGCACCGCATCGAAGGCCCTGATCGACCGCGGCAAGCTGCATTCACTCGGCGCCTGGCACCACGCCGCGCTGGTGTACGACGGCGCCCGGCTGAGCAACTACGTGGATGGCGAAATGCAAGGATCGGCCGAAGTGCGCCTCGCGCCGCAGGGGCCTGGCCACTGCTCGATCGGCGTCCGCATCGACCGGCGGGATTACTTCAAAGGCGCCGTATTCGAGGCGCGCATGACCCGCCGCGCGTTATCGCCAGCCGAGTTCCTGCGCCTGCCGGAGTAGGGTGAGTGAGCTAAATGTCAAACAACACTTGCCGCAGCGCATCCTCATACGCGCTCTTTGCATCCTTTGCCTTACCCCGCGCCTTTTCCTCGCGGAATCCGGCATTTTCCCAAAGGTCCACGGCTTTTACGGCATGATCCGCCGTCGCCAGCGCCTCTTCTTCACGAATCGTCGCAATCCATTCCTCGACGGCATTCTTATAGCTCTGCCGTAAAGCATCCAGCTCCGGATTATCCATTGCTTCCGATAATACTGCTGGAGTGTTCCAATAGCCTGAACGGCTGGTTACATCTGAGTGAACCACCGTTCTACGCTGGAGCCCTGGCGGCCGAAAGCGCCGGCAGGCCATTCGGCACCAGCGGGAGCGAGCGAATGCGCTGGCCGGTGGCGTCGAAAATGGCGTTGGCGATGGCGGGGGCCACACCTACGATGGGAGTTTCGCCGGCCCCGGCGGAAGGGAGATCCTTGCGGTCGAGCAGCACGCTCTCGATCACCGGCATGTCGGCGAACCGAGGCACCCGGTATCGGCCGAGGCGATTGGAGAGAATCTTGCCATCGGCGAAATCGACGTGTTCGAACAGCGCGCCGCCGATGCCCATGGCCACGGCGCCTTCCACCTGGTTGGCCAGATGTTCGGGATTGACGATGGCGCCGCATTCGAACGCTTCCACCACACGTACCACTTTCACCGCGCCGCCATCCACCGCGATTTCGGCGCAGGTAGCGATGTAGCTGCCCTTTTCCGTGCCGGCGGCGAGGCCGAAGCCGCGGCCAGGAGCGCGCTTGCGATTCTTCCAGCCGAAACGTTCGGCGGCGGCGGTGAGCACGTCGCGCAGACGCTGGTTATCCAGGTTCTTGAAGCGGAACTCCAACGGGTCGATCGATGCGCCGTGGGCCAGGTCGTCCATCACGCTTTCGCGTACGAAATGATTGGCGGTGGCGGCCAGGGCGCGATAGGAGCCCTGGCGCAGGGGCGACTGGGTGCGGTGATACTGCTCGTACTTTTCGGCCACGCGGTAGGGAGTCTGAAGAGCCGACGGGCCGGAGTTGTAATTGTGGAATTCCCAGGCGGCCAGCGTGCCGTCGGGGTTCACTTTGCCGCCGGCTTCCACCAGCCCGCCGGGGCGGAAGTAGGCCCACGTCAATTCCTCCGTGCGGGTCCAGTTCCGTTTCACCGGTTTGCCGGCGGCCTTGGCCAGGACGGCGGCCTCCACCGCGGCGTCGCCCTGGTGTTTGCCGCCGTAGCCGGAGCCGGTATCGGGCACGATGACATGGACGCTTTCTTCGGGGATGCCGAATTCGGCGGCCAGTTCACTGCGCACGCCAAAGGGGCGCTGGGAGCCGGTCCAAACCATCAGCTTGCCATCGGCGGACCATTCGGCCACGGCGCCGCGCGGCTCCAGCGGCACGTGGGCGATGTAGGCGATGGTATAGGGCGCAAGGTCCAGGTGCGGGGAGGCGGCGCTTTGGGCGGTTCGCTTCAAGTAGGCGAAGACATCCTTGGAGGAAGGCTGGCCGGCGGCGGGGGCCCATTCCGCATGGAGCGCTGCCAGGGCTTTTTCGGCGCTGGCGGGATCCGGGGCGAGCGCGGCCACCAGGTCCGCGCCGGCTTCGCGCTGGCCGGAAATTTTCTGCCGCACCACTTTCACGCCGGGAATCGCCTCGGCGGCGGCGCTATCGAGCGCAGCCAGGCGCGCCCCGAACGAGGGCGGATAGAGCACCTTGGCGTACAGCATGCCAGGGCGCTGGATATCGTAGGCATAGGCATGCGCGCCGGTGACGATGGCGCGGCCGTTTACCTTTTCGATCGGTTTACCGGCCACTTTCCATTGGTCGGCGGGCGTTAGCGCTAAGCCGACGGGAATGGCGCGGGCCAGTTTTTCGCCGTGAGTGAGATCGCCGAAACCGGCCGACCGATTGCCGGCCCGGACCTTGCCATCGGCCACGGTGATGGTGGCGCGGTCCACCGCCCACTTTTGCGAGGCGAGGTCGATGAGCATCTCGCGGGCAGCCGCGGCGGCTTTGCGAATTTGCGGCCACATGTTGGGGGTGGTCCCGCTGCCGGAGGTGCCCATGTCGAATGGGGTGAGAGCCGTATCGCCCATGATGAGGCGGATGGAAGCGACCGGCGCGTGCAACTCTTCGGCGGCAGCCTGGGTGAGCGAGCTGCGCGCGTTTTGTCCCATCTCCACCTTGCCGGTATAGACCGTCACCGAGCCGTCCTCGGCGATGTGCAGCCATGCACTCACCTGCTCCGGCATGCGCTGATTCATGCCGCGCCCCGATTCCTGGGCGCTCAACTCGTCCGGAACCAGAATCACTACGACGCCGCCTCCGACCCTAGCGAAGAATTCCCGCCGTGTCATGCGTGGACTCCTTTCTTCGCGGCTCTCTTCGCCGCCAGGCGAATGGCGCGAACGATGCGCGGGTAGGTGCCGCAGCGGCAGATGTGGCCGTTCAAGCCGGTTGCGATTTCGGCGTCGGTGGGGTTGGGCGAGCTGGCCAGCAGGGCCACCGCGCCCAGAATCATTCCGGGCGTGCACCAGCCGCACTGCATGGCGTCGGCTTCGAGGAACGCCTCCTGCACCGGGTGCAGCGTTTCCGCCGGGGCGAGCCCTTCGATGGTGACGATGCGTTTGCCGGCGACGGTGCCGACTTTGGTGAGGCACGACTTCGCGGGCGCGCCATCCACCAGCACGGTGCAGGCGGCGCATTGCCCCTCGCCGCAACCGTACTTGACGCCGGTCAGCGAGAGGTCGTCGCGCAGCACGCTCAGCAGCGTTCGGTCCGAATCGGCGTCCAGATGGCGCCGGGTGCCGTTGACCTCGAGTTCAGTGATGCGGGCCATGGTCTTATTGTGGCGCTTTGTGGGGTGGGTGAGGGGGTGCTTAATACCGAGCTGCGGGCGCCCGCGGGCTCGCGCGCCCGGTTACACTTGACGATCATGCGATTGTTACCGGTGTTTCTCGCCCTTGCCGCCGTGCTGCCCGCGCCGGCGCAGCCAAACAAGCCCGCGAAGGGCCCGCTCCTGGCGTATGTCGGAACCTACAGCTCGCCGCAGGGTCCCGAAGGCAGCCAGGGCAATGGGCAGGGCATCTACCTGTTTCAGGTCGATCCATCGAACGGGCAGCTTTCGCAGCGCGAAGTGACGCCCAATGGCTCCAACCCTTCCTGCCTCGCGCTCGACCCTTCCCAAACGCACCTGTACTCCGCCAACGAGACCGCGACTTTCGAGGGCGCCGGTTCCGGTTCGGTGAGCGCCTATTCGATCGATCGTTCCAGCGGCCATCTGACCTTGCTGAATACCGTCTCTTCCGGAGGCGCCGGTCCCGCCTACCTGAGCGTCCACCCGTCCGGCAAATATGTGCTGGTGGCCAACTACGCGGGCGGAACGGCGGCCGTGCTTCCCATCCGGGCGGACGGTTCGCTCGGGCCGGCGACCGACGTCAGGAAGGGTGAAGGCGACGTCTCCCGAACGCATTCGGCCACCGCCCCTGCCGGCAGTTTCGCGTTCAGCGGTCACGAACGCCCCCATGCGCACATGATCCAGGCCGATCCTTCGGGCAGGTTCGTCCTGTCCACCGACCTCGGCCTGGACCGCATCTTCATTTGGAAATTCGACGCGGAAAGGGGCGTGCTGGCCGCTGGCGATCCGGCATCGGTTTCGCTGCCCCCGGGCGACGGCCCCCGCCATTTCGCATTCCACCCCAACGGCCGCTGGGTGTATTCGCTCCAGGAGGAATCCTCCACTCTGGTCAAGTTCGATTACGATGCCGCCAACGGAACGCTGACGGCCAAACAGACCGTCTCCAGCCTGCCGCCCGGCTTTGCAGGCACCGATTACACCTCCGAAGTGATGGTCTCGGCCAACGGGAAATTCGTCTACGCCGCCAACCGCCTGCACGACGCCATATCCCTCTTCTCCATCGGGCCGGCGGGCGAGCTGACCTACGTTGCCGAGGAATGGACGCGCGGCGATTATCCGCGCAGCTTCAATATCGACCCCACCGGTAACTACTTCTATTCCTGCAACCAGCGAGGCGATGCCATCGCCACGTTCCGCATCGACCGCGCCACTGGCCGCCTCTCTTTCACAGGCCGGTACACGCCGGTGGGCACTCCTTCGAGCATCGTTTTCCTAGACCTCCGATAGGCCCGCGCGGCGTGCGCGCCGCATCGGTAAGTGACTGCAAACGCGCGGTGTCCGTAACCGAGCCGCGACCGTAAGGGAGCGGTTGCCGGGCCTCAACTGCGAAATCCCCAGATCGGTTAAGCACCCGCGCCCGCATCGGCCTCCGGCTGAAACATAGAGTTAGAATGGGGAACCGTGACCAGGTTCGCTCAATTTCTTCTCGTTGCGGGTTGCGTTTCCGCGCAAACGCGCCCCGACGGGCTTTACGCCATCTTCAATACGTCGATGGGCACTTTCACCGCGCAGCTTTACGAAAAATACACGCCCATGACGGTCTCGAATTTCGTGGCGCTCGCGCAAGGCACCAAGGCGACACGCAGTCCCAAAACCGGGAAGATGGTGAAGGTGCCCCTGTACAATAACATCACCTTCCACCGCGTGTTGCCGGGCGTGATGATCCAATCGGGCGATCCAACCGGCACCGGCGCGCACGACTGCGGGTTCACCATTCGCGACGAGTTTCTACCCGGTTTGCGGTTCGACAACGCCGGCAAGCTCGCCATGGCCAACACCGGCCAGCCGGATTCCGCCGGCTGCCAGTTCTTCATCACCAACGGTCCCATGCATGAATGGAACGGCAAGTACACCATCTTCGGCGTGGTTGTGGAGGGGCAGGACGTGGTCTCGATGATCGATCGCGGCCGCGTCCGCGGCGATAAGCCGGTGGACCCGGTGAAACTGCTCGGCGTGACCATCGAACGGATCGGCCCGGAGCCGGCGAAGAAGCGGAAGTAGTAAGAAGTTCCCGGTACGCCGCTTCCCGCATAATAGAAGCTTGTCCTATCCTCCACACCGCAAGGGGCGTCGATTCTTCAATCCCTCCGCCAGCGGCTCGCGCGGCTTCGCCAGCGTCCTAAAGTGGATCCTCACTCGCGCATGAACCACTACACCCTCGCCATCATCAGCATTGTGGGCAGCGCGTTGGACGTGCTGGGCGCGCTCTATCTCGCCTACGACCTGTTAGGCGGGGAACACGGACCGCTGCGCGCCCTCACGCGCGGCGTCACCTACGGAGCGATTTTCGCGGTTGGCTACGGCATTCCGCTCGGACCCGTTTTCGGCATTGCCTGCGGCGTCACCCACGGCCTGACGCTGGCCCTGGAATTCTCCCGCGCATCGCGCGGCGAGCCCGATCCCGGCTTCTGGTCCGATGCAGCCGCCAGCGCCGTCCGCGGCCTCGGCCACGGCATCGGCGCCGCGTCGTATTTCGGCCTCGGGTTCGGCGCCGTCTTTGGCCTGGTCAGCACTCTCGGCCAGGTCGCCGCTTACCGCATCGGGATTCGTCCCACGCTGGACTACTCCGCGGCGCCCCGTCCGCGAGCCACTCGCCGCCAGATTCTTGCCGCTCTGAACCGCACACTCGGCTACGGCATCGCCGCCGCCGCGATGTGCGCCAGGCTGGCCCACCATCCGGAACGCGCCATTTCGTTCGGCCTCGCGATCGGACTCACGGTGGGCATCACCACCGCGATCTCGACCTCCTGCACCCCCGTCATCGAATGGGCCGCCGACCACGTCCCTGAAAAGCGCATGGGAGTCTACGGCGTCGTCCTTATCCTGATCGGCTTCGCCCTGCAATCCACCCAGTACTGGACTACTCTGCTCGATATCCCGATCCGCTAGAAGCGCGCTACGCCAGCAGTGTAGTGCCTGGGTGAACGGCAGCCAGCGCCCGGTCCAAAGTGGCTACGGAACCGCCGTGTTTCCGCGCCAACTGCACAAGGTAAGCGTCAGTGACCTGCCGATGCCCCACGATTCCCGTGGTTGGCATGTCGAAATAGGAAACATCGTCCGGCCAGAATTCGTGCCGCGGGAGGGAAAAAATGGATTCGAGCAGGAGCTTTGCGGATTCCGCCGTCGCCTCCACACCGGCGCGCAGGTGGAAACGGAAAAGCGCCCCTTGCGTGATGGGGCATGTGGCAAACCGGCCCCCCTTGAGGAACCACGCCGTCGCGCGCGCGTTCAGACTGTGTTCCGGTGTCGCCAGTGCGATCAGCACATTGGAGTCGAGCAGGTAGACCTTACTCTTCGTCATCGAGAGCCTTGACGTCCTCGGTGGTCACGGGCCGGGCGCAACGGAAAGTGGGGAAACCGTAATCGCTCATCTTTATCGATGCCCCTTTCGCCCCTTGCGACGATTTCAGAATCAGGTCGCCAACCACTCGTCCGAGGCTGCGGTTCTGATCCCGTGCGATGGCCTTGGCGATGTAGTAGGCCTCATCGGAAATGTCGAGCGTGGTTCGCACAACAGCATAATAGCACAAGCGCACAAGACTCCGATGGCTTGACCGGTAAAAGGGAGGCGGCTCGGAGACGCGGAAACCGACTCGCGGGGGTTCACCAGGCGAGCGGATGGGCGTTCAGAAAGGCAATTTTGCGCCGGAAGGCAGCTAAGAACACCGGCGACAAAGATCGCCGGCGCTACGGAAGACAAGAACGTCGGCTCGAAAGGCGACGCGAGAGGGCAGACACACTTAGGGCAGAGTCCGCTCGACGGCGCCCTAAACGAATGGCTTTTTTTCGGTCAGGCGGCCTTAGGCGGCCTTACGGAGGGGCCTTTGGGTCGCCTGGAGGAGCTTT